>JGI24713J26584_10001662_pt1 | contig 15992 bp, 13 predicted proteins | sample BioPla4DNA1_FD_26584 | JGI IMG/M metagenome (IMG submission 26584) | reverse complement strand
GGAATCATGGTCGGTTTGGGGGAAACTATGGATGAAGTGCAGGCTGTGATGGAGGATCTGCGCCGGGTTGACTGCGATCTGCTCACCATTGGTCAGTATCTNGCTCCAAGCAGNAACCACCACCCTGTGATCGAGTATGTTACCCCCGAAACCTTCCAAACCTATAAGGAAATTGGCCTTGANCTCGGCTTCAAACATGTAGAATCAGGACCATTAGTGCGCAGTTCTTACCATGCTGAAGCTGCAGTTAAAGGGATCAAAATGGATAGGCAGGTGAAACCATGATTTATGATTTAATCGTGATCGGCGGCGGTCCGGCAGGGTATCTTGCCTGTGAAAGGGCAGGAGCTGCCGGTCTGAAAACGCTGCTGATTGAGGAGCGTTTTATCGGCGGTGTCTGTTTAAACGAAGGCTGCATTCCCTCAAAAACACTGCTCCACTCCGCCAAGATCTATGACTATGCCCGCTTCAGCGACAAGTACGGGGTTACTGCCGACAAGGTAACTTATGACCATACCAAGGTAATTAAGCGGAAAAACAAAGTGGTGAAAATTTTAGTCGGCGGCATTAATGCAAAACTGAAGGCATTAAAGGTTGACGTGGTGCAGGCAGCAGGTAAAATTCTTGGATCAACCGGCGATGGGTTTGAGGTTGCTGCCGGCGGAGAAACTTATCGGGGGAAAAACTTACTGATTGCAACTGGTTCCTCGGCAATCATGCCGCCAATTCCGGGAGCTGAAGTAGGTTATCAGGCCGGTTATGTGGTCACCAGCCGGGAAATCCTGGACCTTGAAGCAGTGCCCCAATCTTTAGTGGTTGTTGGCGGAGGTGTAATTGGGCTGGAAATGGCCTCCTATTTCAATTCGGTTGGCAGTCAGGTGACAGTAATTGAAATGCTGGACCATATTGCTGGCGATACCGATAGGGAGATCAGCACGATTCTCCTGAAGAATTATCAAAAGCGGGGAATCACTTTCCACCTCAGCTCTAAAGTAGTTGAAATTACAGCAGACGGGGTAGTTTATGAAAAGGACGGCAGCCAGGAATTTGTTCCGGCTGAGAAAGTGCTGATCAGTGTTGGCCGCAGGCCAAATGTTACCGGGCTTGGTCTAGAAAAGATCAATGTTGAGCTGGAGCGGGGAGCGGTTAAAGTCAATGAATACGGTCAGACTAATGTGCCGGGTATCTACGCTGCTGGAGATGTCAACGGTCGTTCCATGCTCGCCCATACCGCTTACCGGGAAGCAGAGGTCTGCATCAACAACCTCCTCGGCAAACAGGACCGGATGCGCTACCATGCGGTTCCCGCTGTAATTTACACCAATCCAGAAGTAGCGGGGGTTGGCGAGACTGAGGCCAGTGCCAAAGCGAAAGGCATCGATTTTGAGTCAATCAGCCTTTCCATGCGCTACAGCGGCCGCTATGTTGCTGAAACGGAGGGCGGCGACGGGATCTGCAAAGTGCTGATTGATAAAAGCAGCAGCCGGCTGATTGGCGTGCATATGATCGGCAATACCGCCTCAGAAATCATTTGGGGTGCTGCTGCCCTGATTGATCTGGAAGTCAAGCTTGAGGAAATTAAGCAGCTGATCTTCCCCCATCCAACTGCTGCGGAAGTAATTCGGGAAGCAATCTTTGCCTTAGACAACAGGCTCTCGTGATTAGTCACGAGAGCCTGTTTTGTCATCTAAGCCTAATGCCCGGGCAACAGGCAGTACACAGACAACTCCTGTTTCCGGCTGATTGAGATCCCCAACTACCTCCTGGATCACATCAATAGCACCATCTACCTGCTCTTCTGTTTTCAAAATTACAAAGATCATGCGATTAAAACGTTCACTAACACCTAATGTGGCAAAGCGAGAGAAAACCGGAACACGATCGGCCATCAAGTGGGCCATCCCGATACTGTCAACAACAGTTGCCCGATCAATCCCAACACGCAGAAAGCCTTCGAGAACATATGGTACCTGATCAGGATCACTTAGAATAGCTAACAGTAAATACAGGGGCAGTTCCTCCCTTCTGAATGGTGGTTAACTCGCAAGCTATATTATTTTTTCTGGACAGCTTGCGGATTTCCTCCAATACCACTGCCCACTTTTGCTTTTCTGCTCTGTACCGCTTGACCAAGCCAGGTTAACAGCTCCAGGTTGTCTTTCCCTGAAGGGGGAGTGAGTACTCGGTTCAATTTCTGCACCCGCCCCTCAAAGTTCACAGCGGTGCCGTCAGTCTCCAGGAAATGAGAGCCCGGCAGGATCACATCAGCTGCCGCCAGCTCCACCCCTTGATTAGGAGTAATTACTGCTGTAAACTCGCACTGTGCTGCTTCCGCCAGCACATCTAAATCCGTATCAACTACAATTAAGGCGCGGATCTGGTCGAGGGCAGTGGTGCTGCGGGCAAAACCAGCCTGCAGCTGTCCACCGCGGTTGCCGCTGTTGTGGAGAAGCAGCAGACTGCTGCTCTTCGCCCCAATCTGCAGCAGCTGATTAAGGGCAAGCAGCGCTGGTTTTGATAAACTGTTTTCCCCAGTCACTAATACTGGGTGCTCAGCCTTTAGATAATCGATGATCAGCTCAGCAAGAGCAATTCGGATCTCCGGCGCAAATTCAGCGATTAGCTCCTCAGCCTCCCTTGGGGATGCTGCACTGCTGAGGGCTGTGATCAGCTGTTCAATTTGGCTCTGCTGTAGTTTCACATGGAGGACAGGATGGCGTTCAAATCCAGAGCATTCCTCCCCTACCACCGCCACTTTAACTCCGCTGCGGATTAATCGGTACAGTTTGCTCGCTGCAGGCAGGTAGTCCTGCTGTAAATCAGCATTGAGCACAACTGCAAAATCAGCAGTATCGAGATCTGCCAGCGACCTGCGGGATGCCCCGACTGCCGCTGCATTGGGATCAGTGCTGACCAGGTTATCTGTACCAAGGCAGGCGGCAAATTCAGCCAATTTGAGGTACTCCTCATTTGTTAAGTTAGGTGACGCTAAAACAGCAATACTGCCCGGACCGTACTGCTCAGCAATTTCGTTCAGGCGATCTGCAATTACCGCTACAGCTTCGTCAAGGCTGACAGGCTTCAAGCCGGCCTCGGTTTTGATTTGGGGCTCAGTAAGGCGATTATTAAATAAGCAATCATAATTAAAGCTGCCTTTGGAGCACAAAACTCCTTCGTTGACCGGATGATTGATCGGGGAAGTTACGCCAACAATCTTGTTTTCCACTACCGAAACTTCCAGTCCGCAGCCAATACCGCACTGGAGGCAGGTTGTTTCGATTACCTTGTCTGCCTGCCACGGTCCCCGCTTTACCCAAGGATAGTTAAGGGTAATCGCTCCAGTTGGACAGACAGTGGTGCACAAGCCGCATGACTGGCACACCTCGGCCAGCGGCTGTTCCAGCGTCGGTTCTACTGTAGTTTCAAAGCCGCGGCTGACAAAACCGAGCACGCTGTGGCCAGCTAGATCCCGGCATGCGGAAACGCATCTGCCACACAAAATGCATTTATTTTGATCCCTGTGGATATAGGGATGGGATTGATCTAGAGCATAGCGTTTTGGCGTCTCGGCAAACTGCTCCGCCTCAATGTCCAGCTTTTCAGCCAGCAGCCGCAGCTCGCAATCGGCAACATCCAAACAGCCGCAGGATAGGCAGCGCTGCGCTTCCTGAAGGGCTTGCTCCGGGGTATAGCTGAAGCAGTATTCGGTAAAGCTGTCGATCCGCTCGGAAACTGCAAGCTGCTTTGGTTTTTGCCGCGGAAGCTTTGGCCGAGCCGCAAACTCGGCTGGATCCAGTTCATCCAGCTCTCCCCGGCTGACAGCAAAGCTGTGTTCTGGTTTGCTTGGCTTTCCGGTAAGGTACGCATCAATTTTAAGAGCTGCCGCCCTAGCCGCACCAACTGCTTCAACCACAGTGGCTGCCCCAGTAACGCAGTCCCCCGCTGCAAACACGCCAGCGGCGGGCTGATCAGTAAAGGTGCCCCACCTAGTCTGCTCCACATCCAGCTGGGCGATGAGCTTTTGATCCACTTTTTGACCTAATGCTAAAATCACGGTGTCAGCTGGCAGAATGTATTCGCTGCCGGGGATTTCCACCGGACGCCTCCGCCCTGAAGCATCTGGCGGACCGAGTTCCATTTTAACCAGTTCCAGGGCCTCCAGCTGTGCTTCCCCTCTAAACCCTTTGGGGTTGGTGAGGAATAAAAACTGCACCCCTTCTTCCAGCGCTTCTTCAACCTCGATGGGTTCAGCGGGCATTTCCTCCCGGGAGCGCCGATAAATCACAGTCACTTCTTCCGCTCCCAGGCGGACTGCAGTGCGGGCAGCATCCATAGCAGTGTTGCCTCCCCCAACCACTGCTACCTTTTTCCCCAGCGCAACTGGCCTGCCCAGGGCAACGCTGCGCAGAAACTCGATTCCACTGTACACTCCCGGCAGATCCTGATTCTCATAGCCCGGCAGTTGAGCTTCTTGGCAGCCAATACCTAAAAATACAGCATCAAAGTCTTGTTTAAGCTGTTCCAGTGTAAAGTCTCTGCCTAATTCCTGGCCGAGAATCACTTCCTTACACAGCCGGGTAATCACACTGATTTCCCGATCTAATAAGTCCTGCGGCAGCCGATAATCCGGAATACCGTAGCGGAGCATTCCCCCCAGCTGAGGACCGGCATCAATTAGTGTTACTTGGTGTCCGGCTAAGGCTAAATAGTAGGCCGCGGTTAAACCTGCAGGACCGCCCCCTACCACCGCCACCCGGCAGCCGGTATCAGGCTGGGGTTCAGCGCCGTGATCACCCAGCTGTTCCAGCCAGGCATCCCCGGCTGTCCGTTTCAGCCCGCAGATATCCACCGGCTCATCAACTAAATTTCTCCGGCAGGCAGCTTCACAGAAGCGGGGGCAGACCCGGCCGCAGATTGAAGGCAGCGGCATCCGCTCCCGAATTAATTTGGCTGCGCTGATCAAGTCATTGTTGTTAATATGGGCAATAAAACCCTGGATGTCGATGCCAGCAGGGCAGGCCTTTTGGCACGGTGCAACACAATCCCCGCAGTGCTCTGCCATCATCAGCTCCAAGGCAATTTTCTGCAGTTCCCGCACCTGTTCGCTGTCGGTAACGATCTCCATTCCTTCGCGAACTGTTAAAGAACAGGCGGGACTTAAGCGGCCGTCAGCTTCAACAAAACAGAGGCGGCAGGCGCCAAAGGGCTCGATCCGCGGATCATAGCAGAGATGGGGGATATCCACTCCTTGACTAATCGCTTCCTTTAACAGGTTTGCACCTGCTGAGACTGCATATGGTTTGCCGTTAATTGTGATCTGAACTTTACCCATTATTGTGCCACCTCCAAACTTGCTGAATCTGTTTTCGGTCTGCTTTCAACACTGATTGCATTGAATTTGCAGGCGCTGATGCACAGGCCGCAGCGGATGCACTGCTCGCTGTCAATCAGATAAGGTTCTTTCACCTTTCCGCTGATGGCACTGACAGCGCAAACCCGGGCACACAATCCGCAGCCGCGGCAGAGCTCAGGATCAATCTGATAAGTAATTAATGCCTTGCACTGCTTAGCTGGGCAGCAGCCCTCTTCTATATGGGCTTGGTATTCTGCGGCAAAATACTTCATTGTGGTGAGAATTGGGTTGGGTACTGTCTGTCCCAATCCGCACATGGAACCAACTTTGATTGCTTCCGCTAACCGCTGGATCAAAGTCAAATCGGAGCTGGTACCCTCCCCTTGGGTAATCCGCTCGAGAATTGCCAGCAGTTTTTCGGTGCCGATCCGGCAGAAGGTACACTTACCGCAGGACTCGCTCCGGGCAAATGACAAAAAGTATTTAGCAACATCCACCATGCAGGTATCTTCATCCATCACCAGCATACCGCCAGAGCCCATGATTGCTCCGATTTTGCTTAAGCTGTCGTAATCAACAGGGGTGTCCCCCAGTTCGGCGGGAATACATCCCCCTGATGGACCGCCTGTTTGAATTGCTTTAAAGGGCTTGCCGGTGGAAATTCCGCCGCCGATATCAAAAATAAGTTCATTGATGGTCATTCCCATGGGGATTTCCACCAGACCACCGCGGTTGATTTTGCCTGCAAGGGCAAACACCTTGGTACCGCGGCTGTTTTCTGTGCCGTATTTACTGAACTCAGCTGCCCCATCTGCTAGAATCCGGGGTACGTTTGCAAGCGTTTCCACATTATTGATGGAAGTAGGTACANCAAACAGTCCCTTTTCACTGGGATANGGCGGACGAAAGCGGGGCATGCCGCGCTGACCTTCAATAGACATAATTAAAGCGGTTTCTTCTCCGCAGACAAAGGCACCGGCTCCTTCCCGTATCTCAATGCTGAAGTTAAAATCAGTACCTAAAATGCCGGTGCCCAAAAACTGATGCGCTTCCGCTTGGGCAATTGCTATTTTCAACCGCTTGATCGCTAAGGGATACTCAGCGCGGCAGTAAATATAGCCTTTGCTGGCACCAATTGCCCAGCCGGCAATCAGCATTCCCTCGATAATCGAGTGGGGATCGCTCTCCAAAATACTCCGGTCCATAAAGGCGCCGGGGTCTCCCTCATCAGCATTGCAGATTATATATTTCAGCTCACCGGGTGTCTGCTGGGTAAGGGACCATTTGAGGTGGGTCGGAAAACCAGCACCGCCCCTACCCCTTAACCCTGATGCTTTCAGTTCGGCAATCACCTGCTCCGGACCGATTTCCAGGGCTTTTTTTAATCCTTGATAGCCGCCTACCTCAAGATAACTGTTGATATCCTCGGGATTGATTACACCGCAGTTTTTGAGAGCAATTCTTCTCTGCTTATGAAAATAGCTGTCTAATTCAGAATGGGAATTGGGTCCATAAACCAGCAGTTCGGATACGGGTTCGCCTTTGGTGAGATGCTGGTCGAGAATCAGCTCTACATCAGCTGCGGTTACACCACCGTAAAGATACCTTTCCCCGGTGTTTGTGCTCACTTCCACAATTGGTTCGCAAAAACACATTCCTAAACAGCCGGTGGGAATCAGCTCAGCCTGGGAAGTTAACTTTCCGGACTGCAGCAGTTCGCTGAATCGATCATAAACCTGCTGTGCTCCCGCCGCAATTCCACAGCTGGCCAATCCTACTTTGACTTTATACGAGTTATTTGCCACGACTGTCACCGCCTTTCAAATCCCGGACCAAGCTGCGTACTTTATCGGGAGTCATCCGTCCATAAATTTTGCCATTCACGCTGATTACTGGAGCCAAGCTGCAGCAGCCAATGCAGGCGACTTTCTCCAGCGTAAATTTGCCGTCTTTACTGGTGCTGCCGCACTTTGTGTTCACCGCTATTTCCAGTGCTTCCGTCACTTGTTCAGCTCCAGCTAAGTGGCAGGCTGTTCCATGGCAAACCTGGATGTGATATTCCCCCAATGGCTCTAACCGAAATTGGGAGTAAAAAGTTACAATGCCATACAAATCGCTGGCAGGGATTTTAGTCAATTCCGCTACTTTAGCAATAAATTCAGGTGAAACATAACCAAGCTCATTCTGGATTTCCTGAAGAATCGGAATTGCGGCTCCTGGTACATCACGATATTTACTAACAATCTGTTCAACTTTCAACAACAGCTCTGATGATGCCAGCACTATNTCAGCTCCTTTCAGGTTCATCTGATTTGCTTTTAATTATAATTGGTCGCTCTCCTATCTCGACAGCAAAGATTGATGGCCACAGCTTGCCGGTAATCAAAAGCTGCCCTGTATCTGGATTAAAAGCAATGCCGTTAAGTACATCGATCTGATGTTCAGCATTGAGATGGGAACGGAGATCTGAAAAATCAATCCAGCCGATCACATCCCCATTTTTCGGGTTGATCAGGACCACTTGATCGCTCTGCCAGATATTAGCGTAGATTACACCATCAATATATTCCAGCTCATTAAGGTGTTCGATTGGTCCGGTTTTGCTGGTGACCGCAATCTGTTTAACCTGGCTGTAATCTTTGGGATCTAAGAACGTGAGAGTGCTTGTTCCATCACTCATAATTAAATATTGGCCATCAAAAGTTAAGCCCCAGCCTTCTGTGGGATAGGTGAACTGCTCAAGCTGGGTAAAGGAATCAAGATCATAAACAAAACCTGTATATTCCTTCCAGGTAAGCTGAATGATCCGGTTATCTACGATGGTGATGCCTTCGCCAAAATACTGTTCCGGCAGAAGCAGGCCTTTGATGATCAGGCCGTCATCCAGCCTAACCTGCCTCAAAGAGGAAGCGCCGTGTAACCCGGTGCCTTCATACAAAAAACCATTGTAATAAACTAGACCTTGGGTAAAGGCGGAAGGATCATGGGGATAAACTGCAGCAATCTCATAGCTGTAAACTGGTTCGTTCTCTGCTTCACTATTTGTTCTTGAGCAAGTATACCATACTGGGATCACAAGCATAATCAAAAGCACAAATGCCCATTTTATAGATAGATTCGACCAGTTCCTAATCAGCCTCATCCCCCTTAAATATTATAGCTATATAGNTTCGCCATTTCATGATTGATACCTTNCTTGTATTNATCAATGGAAAGTGATATGATTAAACGAACGATTCATACTTTGGGAAAGAGGTGAAGCCGTGAAAGAAAAAATCGGCATCATTACTGACAGCACCTGTGATATTCCTCGTGAGCTTCTTAACAAACTAGGCATTCAAGTATTACCTCTGCGGATCTTATATAAAGGAAAAGAGTATCGCGACGGTGTTGACATCACCCCTGAAACTGTTTACGCGCATCTTGAAGAGGAAGTGCCAACCACTTCACTGCCAAGTCCCCAGGATGTTGAAGCACTGCTGCTGCAGATGAAGGAGCATGGGTATACCCATGTGCTGGTGATTCATCTATCTTCGGGTTTGAGCGGTACTGGTCAGATGATTGAAACTGTTGCTCAGGGAATTGATGGTCTAGTTGTGAAAACTATAGACTCTAAATCGATTTCAATGGGACTCGGATTTATTGTTATTGAAGCAGCTAGGGCTATTCAAGCTAAAATGAGTTTTGAGTCTGTCTGTAGTTTGGTTAAAAATGTGAGAGAAAGACTTTCGGTCTATTTTGTGTTGGGAACTTTGGAGTACCTAAAGAAGGGCGGCCGCATTGGCAAGGTATCTGGCACGATTGGAGAGCTTCTGCAGTTAAAACCGATTATTACTGTTAATGCTGAAGGTGTTTACACTACTTTTGCTAAAGTACGGGGTAAAAAGCAGGCCTTAAANCGGTTAGTGGAGATTGCTAAGGGGCATATAGCGAGGGCTGCCAGTCAAGTAGCGGTATGCTATGGGGGAGCGCAGGAAGAAGCGGCTTATATTATAAAGCAGATCGGGCAGTTGGCGAATGTAAAGGAATTGATTACATCATCGGTCAGTCCTGTAATTGGTGTTCACACAGGTCCAGGGACTGTTGGATTTGCTGTATTAGAATCAAACTAAAGGAAGCTAGCTCTATGAGTTAGCTTTTTTTATTTTCTCCCCCATCTCATTAGTTGATGAATACACGCACCCCTGTGGGGTGCGACGAAAGTACAGACCTACGAAAAAGACAATTTTGGCGTTTCAATCCACGCACCCCTGTGGGGTGCGACGGGAGCGCGTCAGACCCACTCACAGGAGGAGCGTGTTTCAATCCACGCACCCCTGTGGGGTGCGACGTAAAAGTTATGGGCTCTTGGGTTGTCGATGAGATCGTTTCAATCCACGCACCCCTGTGGGGTGCGACATGAACTCCGCCTGAGACCGATACGCTGGGTCTACAGTTTCAATCCACGCACCCCTGTGGGGTGCGACAGTAGGGTTGTCAAATCCTTTATTTATGCATATTTAAAACTCTATTTTCGAGAACCTAAGATTTTTCAGTTGGTTTAAGCAGATATTTTTCTAATTTACAGCTAAAACCCCTGCTATATAACTTTCGAGAACCTCCCAGGGTTTTCATGATCACTTGGGGTTCTCGCTAGGATTAGATCATCAAAAGGCCTTCAGGATCGTAAGTTTTTTTAGCTCCTATATGTTCTACCCTACCTTTCCAGTTTTTACCTAAGTAATAATAACGAAGACTGTCTTCGTTAGTGTTAATTATACTTTCAAGCTTTTTTCGAAGTGCAGCAAACTGAACCGGATCTACTAGACATTCAAACACCGAATTCTGCACTCGCTGTCCATAATTAACACAGGTTTTAGCAACCAATCTTAGGCGCTTTTTGCCTTCAGAAGTCTGAGTGCTTACATCATACGTTATTAATACCATCAATGTTTATCACACCTACCTGATCATGAATGGCGGATACCCATCGATATCTCCCCGGATATATCTTGCCAATAACATAGCTTGAGCGTAGGGTATCAAGCCCACTTCTATTCTATCATTAAGGTAAGGATGCAATACCTCCTGCTGTTTTCTTGTTTGCCATGCATCAATGACTTTCCTTCTTCCGTCGTCAGTCAGCAGTACCGCACCTGATTCTTTGAAAATGAAATCTTGTTCGTTTACTTGCCCAGTATTGATAATAGCCAGTGTTAACCGGTCAACTAAATATGACCGCAGTTCCTCTACTAGATCTAATGCTAGACTATCACGTCCCGGTCTAATCCGATGAAGAAAACCCACTTGGGGATCCAGCCCAACAGAATCCGCTGCAGCTGCTGCATCGTGGGTTAAAAGTGTGTAAAGGAACGATAGAATAGCATTGACAGGATCCAAAGGCGGCCGTCTACTTCTACCGTTGAACTCAAAAAAGTCCTTATTGTGCAAAATGAGATTGTCGAATACAGAATAATATGCTCTTGCTCCTATACCCTCTAATCCCCGCAGCTCATCTAAAGATTCTGTCTCTAAGCATTGATGAACTAATTTAGACAAGTAATTTATTACCTGCTTAATAGATACCTGTCCTGGTGCATCGTTGTGGTCTCGTAAAAACCGCTGTAAAACTATCCGACTGTTATGTAGTTTTCCTATCACAAAGTTTCTGGCGATTTCCAAGCTTTCACCGTCTGCCCCAGCCAGCTCATACTGTCTTTTCCGGAGCAAAACATTTCCACGAGTTGAGGAACCAATTCTGGCTAATAGACGACCGCTGTTGGAGACAAAAGATATATATACCCCTCGTTCAACACATAAACCCATAAGTGCTGGGCTGACTCCCATATAACTATAGGTCACTATGCCTTCGAGATTATGGATGGGTACTCGAAAATGTCTTCCCTCATCCAAGCGAACTACAACGTTCTCGCCTTCCTTTGTTAAATAGGCATCTCGGGAAGTGACATACAAAGTATTCAGGAGCTTCCGCAACAAATCACCTCTTTAGTAAGATTATCAGTAATCTATAAACCTTCGTAAATACTGACTCACAGGTGGAGCATCATACAGCTCAGGAATACAAAGTTCTGCCAAAGAGCAGCTCTTGCAGGCTTTTGATATTTCTGCCGCGGGTGTTATACCTGTTCTGTACTGCTCATGCATCGCAAATGCTAGCGCGTAGGTATCCTCACGCAGAGCAGAATCCAAAGCTACCTCGTATCGGCGTCTAGGTCGTCCATAATATATATAAGCTAAGTTTATTGTTGTATTGAACATTTCCTCCAGACAGATCGCCTGTGCACAGAGCTGCACCTTATCGATATTTGTTGGTTTTGGCTTACCCAGCTTATACTCAACTGGGTAAGCCCGCCATAATCCAGGATAATTTGCCAGTTCAACCTCTCCGTTATCGTCTTGTATAAACTCAATTACATCAGCTATTCCATACAGCCTCAGTGTTTGTGACATAATGGNTACCGATCGACTCGTTAATAGATTACCTCGCTTCTCCACAACTGTAGGATTATCTACTCTTTCGTGCATTTCACGACCATAAAATGTCAATATATTTTCATTCCACTGCTGCTCGATATGGATCAGCCCCCACTGTCGTTTGCAAAATGCGAAGTGTTGAATCCCTGATAGCTGCAAATATTCATCCTCATGGTTCATGTCCACGCTTATCGCCCCTGGATAACTTCGGTCTTCAGCCCTAGAAGTTCATCAATCTGTATATCGTAATCATCTAGGCTCTTTGGTTCCACAATGCCATCCTTAACAGAAACCTTTAAAGAACGATGCACTTTAGCAGATGAATATTTACCTGTTAAATTTGGATGCTCCCACCAAACAACTTGTACAACCTCCATGCTGCCCTCAGGTCTAGCGGATGAAGAATCATTTTCAAACAAGTTGACCAAGGCCTGTTTAATATCTTCCGCATCCTGATCGTCAAAACCGGTTAGAGAAGCTAATTGCGGATTGATGCTGCCGTAAAAAACATATACTCCATGGTCCACTCGATGCTTCATGCCCATGGTATCTGAGGCTTTCTTAGTACCATCGCCATCGCCACTGACACTCTTAGTAATCTGGATACTGGTGATATTTATTGGATGAACACTAAAGGCAGATTGAATCGATACCGGCCCGCGAATTCCTATAGAAACACCTTCGCCCTTTTTTGTACCGTCGTATGCAAATACTTGACCAAATGCTCTGACATCAAGCCATTTCTTACAAGCTTCAACTCTAAATTTATCTTTATCTTTTATGTACTCTTTAAGTTCACCCTCAGCCCTCTTTCGAAGACTGGGATAGTCATCAAACCTATAATCATCTGATTGTACGAAAATCCCTCTGCCCATTTCCAACAACCGATTGCGAATCTTTCTTTTTATACATACATCTGATATTTCACCATAGCCATCATATGTTATTCTTGGCCGGTTTCCATTCAACGGATCCCCATTGGGATTGGCATTCACGACGTTGATAACTACACCAAAATCAATTTTCTTAGAAAGAGTACCCATTAGTTCTCCTCCTTTTCATCATCTTTCCTGGACTTTGCATACAAAGCTCTTCTTTGGCAGTGAAACCCCAACAAGAACTCTCCTGAGAGTGGTCTGTCACTGATAAAATCCTCTGGGTCAAACAGGTCCATAATTTCCTGAATAACTTTTTCACGTGCTTTGACTTTAGTCCCCAGTCTCATTTTATACGGAACCAAAGCTAATTCCAGCATCCGCCAGGTAGAGAATGGTCGATCGGAAAAACGATGCATCATTCTGGCAGCATTTGTTGGTCTAACTTCGTTGGCTTCACTTAAAGCCCACTCTTCGATGCTGTCTGCCACTGCTAAAAGTCTGCCATACAAATAATCCCTTGTGGCACGCTTTTCATCTAATGCCAAACTATATCCCTCCTTCTCATTAGCTTTGTTGTACAGTGCACACGCAATTGTCAAAGTTTTTTCCCATTCATTATCGTCTAATGCTGTCCGCCAAGAAGCTCTTTTAACAGCATTTCTAACAAAATCCGAGGGAAGAGGTTTGCCGTCTATTACACATGGCAACAACCTCTCAATTGATCTCTGGCGCAGCTTGATGTCCACTTTGCTTCCGTAAACCGCATCAACAATGTCATATAGGCTTGGAGCACCTTCATATTCTAGAATCTTTGCACCTCGGCTGACATCCCAGCCGTAACCCCTATACCTGTGTATCCACACGCAGGTTTTATGCCAGCTTTCAATCCGATCCAAAAACTCAGAACCTGCCAGCTGTCGATAGAATGCAATTGACATCCTGCCAGGGGATGCTGAGTCAATCGCCATAACCAATACTCGAGAACTTACATCAAGTTTTCTCTTGTATCCAAGGATCATTGCGTTAAGTTTATGCGCTAATGCTTCGCCCACAAATGCTAATCCATCCGCTTCACCTGTGCTTTCAACAATAGGTAGATCTCCCAATAGCGAGGCAGTATCAGCTAATGGATCTGGTACCGCCTCACCTTTTGGAGTCCAACACACAATTGCTAATTCTCCAAACCGCATTCCTTGGCGCCTGACCAGCCACTGCAAAGCTGTATGGGCTTTTTGACTGACAACTAACCCAACCCCAACTGCTTGATCGGAATTATGAAAGCGCCCTCGAAATGTAAATCCGGATGTGTCATTGCTGGATATTAATTTTGCAGAATCAGCATCGTGGCGAATTTTTGCTGGATGTGATGTAGCTAGACTCGATACTTTACCTGTCACAAAGCATAAGCCTTTCTTCTGAACTGTGGATTCCATATATGCAATCCAGCTTTGGTATAAACTCATATCTTTCCAAACCGCTGATTCTAAATCTCCCGGTATTTCTACAATCCATCTAATAAAACTTTCGTCGGCACGTCGGGCCCCTAATACCTCAAAGATCGGTGGCTTATCCTCGCCTTCCCACTTGTTCAGTAATTTTTGTTTCTCATCTAAAAATAGAATTTTACTTTTTACCAAATCCTCAACAACATGCCCTTTAGTGACATATTGATAAATAGCTCTAATTTTTGGATGACTGAATTCGGACTCAACCCACTTTTGAAGATCTTTGAGATACATTTCATAAGGTTCCTCTGGCCGATTCGCAAAGCCACTGGTAACAGTGCCTCCAAACTGGACAAAATCTCCTGCAACATACTGCAATTTATCACATAATGGGTGATTGACTGGTTTTCTTCCAGAACGGGAACCAGACCGTTCTGTGCAGGGAATAATAGTGCGAGCCTCAGGCTGGGGTACTACACTAGCCCTTACAAATTCACCATCTTCGTTTATGACAACTTCTATCTGAGCTTGTTGAGTAGTATGGTAAATTGGTAAAAGGGGTGGTTCATCCTCATTTTCTGGAATTCTGCCGACCAAATGGGAATGCGCCTCATACGTGTCATACAGCACCTGCAGCCAATTCATCTTTTCCCTCCTTCCTTGATGATCTCTTGATAAAATTGATCTTGCTCAAGCGAAATCGCACTTACTTTTTCATACGCCATATTACGCACTGGTTTTCTAACTGTACAATCCTCTGGTCGAATAAACTCAATCACACCACTTACCATTCGGGGATGCCAAAATCGTGCATAAAGCTTGTCTTCACCGGTTTCGCTGGGATAATCAAAACCATGAAACATCAAACCGAAACTCAATTCAGGGTAATCATCATAGAATCCAGCCCCGGATCCAAACTCACACGGTTCCACATAGGCTTGGCATTCACGGGCACCAAGAAAAATATCCCTGCGGCCGCCCCGCTCCAGCATCCTTTTTGCCATAAAATAGTGCTTGTTTTCATTGCGATCATGTACCAGATCTTCGCGGTTTTGATTCCAGATAAATCGTGCTTGTACTTGGTATTCCACATCACGCAGATAAGTGTAAATAGAAAGCTCATTGCCTCCTCCATAGTTTAGAGGTTTAACACCTTTGCTCTCAGTCTGAATCGGTTTCATAATTCGGACTTTATCGATGATCCAAGTAATAGTTGGTTTCCAGTAGACTGAACTTACAATTCCTTTCAGCGCCTCATACGTTGGAATTTGATATGAAAACTTTTCACCTCCTACCTTTGTCAAGGGGTCGGTAAACAAAGCATATCTGCCAAATACTTTAAACTGGATAACATTAGTGTTTCGCATAACATCCCTCCATCCTTAAACAGTTAAAGTATCCATCAACGATACTGTTCCGATGTGGAGACCAAAATTATCATCATAGTACCGCTTGTCCAGATAGAAAATTCCCGATCCTTTCTGCACTTCGTGAATCGCTCTTTTTTCCAACAGTTCCTGCAGTAAATGGGGGAAACAATTTACTGAATACCGCTGAGCTGCACGAAGGAGCTGGTACTGCTTTTCCAGATCAAAAGCACCGCATAAATTTTGAATCAACTCTTGTCCTCTAACTCCATACGGCACAATGACACCCTGCCCAGAATTTTCAATCACTTTGAATGCTTTGCTTGCACTAGCAAATGCCTGCCGCAGATAAATCTTTGGAGATTCTTTATGGAGACTTTTATACTCATCGACAGATATTTTGTTTGCAGCCAGCAGATTATAGATGGAGTCTTTTCTTCCAACTCCGCTGTGCTTACCCACTGGATAACTCATC
>JGI24713J26584_10001643_pt1 | contig 16125 bp, 15 predicted proteins | sample BioPla4DNA1_FD_26584 | JGI IMG/M metagenome (IMG submission 26584) | reverse complement strand
TCGGACCGCTCGACTTGCATGTGTTAGGCACGCCGCCAGCGTTCGTCCTGAGCCAGGATCAAACTCTCTGAATAAACTGTGGTGATACTCCTAAAAAGAAGATATCACTCAATCTTTTCAAAGAGCCCTTTGGCTCCTGTTTACGTTATCATTGACTCATCTGCGGTCACTTGTGATGACCACCGAGTAAGTCCGCAAGCTCTCCCGACCGATTCGGTACGGGATCACTCTGGAATTTTCGAGTTCCTTACACCTTTAGGTGTGTTGTCTGTCACTGTTCATTTTTCAAGGTCCATGTGTCCGTCGCGCCGCCCCTGATGGCTTTGCTCCGGTCGCCGCTCTCATCGGAGCGACTTTTATATACTACCATGCTGTGACTGTTTTGTCAACTGCCTTTTTTATCAAATATGCGACTCTTCTTTTCCAAGTTCGTGACACTTCTNAGCCATAGCGAAATGCTCGTTNCAGTGGACTGTCTCCATACCTTGTTTGGAAGTGCATCGCATACCGTTCACACAGCTTCTATACTATAGCACCGTATGCTCCGTCCGGCAACCTGTTCGAACCGTCAATAAACTCCTTACACATAGATTACTTCAATATCTCTTTTTAATACTCTTTTTTATTGTCATATATTCGAGCTTTCTCGACTCGATGCGCGATTTGTGACCGGTTTGTCCCGCACAGACCAAATAACAGGATGGTATTGACCCCTTAGCGAGGCCGGGAAGTGATATGATCAGATATGCTTTATTACCTTATGCGTTTTTTCTATCCTTTTTAATATAGTTATTTTATTGCCCTTTTTATTTACTTTCACCTTATCGCACAAGCCTTTGACTATCATTATGCCTCTGCCGCTCTCTATCATATCATCTGGATTCGGAACTGATGATTCATTCTTTTGGCAAATCTCATCGAAATCATATCCGGATCCTTCATCCTCGATTATCAGGAAAACTTCACCCTTTTCTGTTACTCCCGCATCGATCTTTACTTTTTTGCTCTTATCCCCATGGTTTCCATGCAATATTGCATTAATCAGAATCTCATTGAGGATTACTTTAAAGTCAAACAGAACCTCGTCACATAATTCTCCGCAATTTTGCTGCAGACGACTTATCAATTCTTCTACTACCAACCTGACTTTGCTCAATTCACTCGGTATATCAGTGCTGTAAATGCATCGACTTTTCAATATCTACACATCCTAACAAATATTATGCGCAGGTCCGGAAGTGATTCGGCCATATCTTATTATCATCGATCGCTTTATACATAGATATATTACCCTCTGTACGTACCGGGTAAACAAATATATCCGTTTGCCATGGTGTCCTGAAATGTCTGGCCGTTCACCGCAGTCCTGCACGGTCATTTACTTATAAAGCATCCCCCTGAACCGTTCGAGGACCTTTTTCTCAAGACGGGAAATATACATTTGCGAAACCCCCATTCGCTCAGCTATTTCCTTCTGGGTCTTCCTGTCGAAATACCTCAGCCTGATAAACTCTCTCTCCGCTTCATTGAACTTGCTGATGCTTTTCTCCAGAAAATCCTTGTTTTCGATTCTTTCAAATTCCGTATCATTATCTCCTATTGTTTCGTGAAGTTCGATGTCATCATCATTATATGCACTCTGGTCAAATGACTGTATGTTGTACACATTCCATGATTCCACTATCTCAAGCACATTTTCAGGCTTGATGTTCAGATATGCCGCAATCTCATCGACCTTCGGTGTCCTGTTGAGTTCCTGCGAAAGGTGGTCTTTTGCCATGTTGACCTTCTGATATAGCTCGTATATGCGTCTTGGGATCCTTATAGCAGAACTTTTATCGCGGAAATATCTCTTGATCTCTCCTACTATAGTCGGGGTGGCAAAACTGACGAATTTAAACCCTTTTTCCGGGTCGAAGCGCTCCACTGCCTTGATCAGGGCAATACAGGCTACCTGGTAGATATCCTCGTATTCAACGCCTCTGTTGAGAAACTTCCTCGAAATGATCTCCGCCAGATAGGTGTATCTGTTTACTATCTCATTTCTGACAGCTACGTTTCGTTCTTCTTTATATAATGCAAAAAGCTCATCATTATCTTCAGGCCAGTCTGTCTTTGCCGGCTTGTTGATGTTTTGAACCATTTCAGGACTTCTCCTCGATATATTTAGTCATGGACAGAATACGCTCCCTGCTGTCAGGGCAGAATTCGACCTCGTCCATAAATGCTTTGATTATCGACACTCCCAAACCATCCTCGTCATCCTCGAAAATACAGCCGGCTCTTTCAATGTCTGAAGAGAATGTAATGATCAGCTTGCTGCCATAGACCTCGTATAATATCTCATATCCGCCGTTGTTCTTTCCACTGACATTTATCAACCTGCTGCACACTTCAGATACGGCGACTTTGATATCTTCGACGGTATCTATGTCNAACCCCATTCTGTAAGCGACTCCCGCTGCTGTCAGCCTGGCAACGCTCACATATTCAGCCTTGCAGGGCAATGACAGCGTGATCTTGTCATTTAACTCCATCAAACCACTCCTCCATCATTTATACATCAATGAATTATGAATAACTTGTCCAGGCCGGTAATAACGAATAGCTTCTTTATGTGGTCTTTGATNTTGATAATATGGATATTCCTTTCATTCTGCCTCGCTTTTTTCAAGGCACCTACAAATACTCCCAACCCTGTGCTGTCCATGTAGTTCAGACCACTGCAGTCGATGGAGACGTCACCTGTGCTGTTTTCAACGATCCGATATATTTTCTCCTTGAACTGCTGCGCATTGTATATGTCTATCTCACCGCTGACAAAGATTTCTGCATCTTTTTCCGAGTATTCCGCTTTGACGATTAATTCACCGGACATATAAGCTACCCCCTGTTATTTTATTTTAAGAGAAATTTCAGAAATTCTTCNGCTTTTTCCTGCTGCTGGCAACCGGCAAATATCGCCGCTATCATTTCATCAGCGATAACACCGGCCTCTTTCAATGCCTTGCTNTCAGTTATATAAATCCCATAAAGGTGTTTCTCATCGGATTGACCGCTTTCATCTGTGTCGACTGTGTCTGTCTCCGGCTTGTCCGGAGAATCAGTATCGACAGCATTGCCAGGCAGCTTTCTTCCCCTGGTATTCCTTCAGCCTCAGAGGACATCAGGTCGTCAATATCTTCGACTGCAAGAATCAGATCCTGATGCCCGGAAACATCGATGCCCAGTTCCGGCGCAATCTCATCGAGGCTCATGAACGCACCCACTTTTGCATATCTCTCATATATTGTCCTGTTGACGATGAACACATCTATATCCCCGGCATATAACAGCGTCATAGCCTTCATCTCCATGGCGTAATGCTGCTGTCCCGCGCCGCCGTCAGCGATATAGGCACTATCTATGCCAGGCTCTGCAATAGCGGGTATGTTCTCTTTTATGCTTTTCTTCAGCGCATCCACTGATTCGTATAAATACATGTCTCCTATGAAAGCAATGTTAAAATCATATTCCACCTTGTTGGTACAGCTTCCGATGGCAGTTACCATAAATATTATGATAAGCACTGCCGCCAGAATATGATACTTATAATAATGAAAGAAGTGGTCCGTCTTTTTTTCATCGAAACCGAATTTTTTCAGAAACATCGCCAGCTTGCCAGGCGGTTCTTCTTTCACTCTGACATGATAACCCATCAGGGTGTTGTACGCCTCTGTTATCAGTTCAAAGTCATACTCAAGACCCGCCGGATCATGGCCTGTAACGTTTCCGTCACCAGCCTGAGCTGTATTCGCGATGTCTTCTTCTGCCGAATCCTGTTCATACTGCTCTCTCTGAAACTTCTCCTGCCTATGTTTTTTCAGCAGAATTGCATACTTTCTTTCAATCTCTCTTCTGGACGCCTGCTTTGGAACGCCCAGGATTTTCCTTGCTTCTTTTTTATCCATATGACCACGGCCCCTTTACATATAAAGCATGTCAATTGACGCAAACAGGCATCCGTCATCATATATATGGTGCGGTGATGCCATAGTACGATTAGTGTCTAATCCCTGGGTTTCATTGTAGGGAAGAGTATGATATCCCTTATGGAATAGGAGTCGGTCAGGAGCATTATCAGCCTGTCAACTCCGATGCCAAGTCCGCCGGTAGGAGGCAGTCCGTACTCCAGTGCATTGATGTAGTCATCATCCATCATGCTGGCTTCTTCGTCGCCTTCCTCGCGCTTTCTGACCTGTTCAAGGAACCTTTCCTTCTGATCGATGGGATCATTGAGTTCGGAATAGGCATTGGCCATCTCCCTGCCAGTTATGAAAAGTTCGAATCTCTCGGTCAGCTCAGGCCTGTCAGGCTTTCTTTTGGTAAGAGGCGACACTTCCACAGGGTAATCCATGATGAATGTGGGTTGGATAAGGTGCTCCTCTGCCAGTTCCTCAAATACAAGATTCATTACTTCACCTTTGGTCAATTTGTCTTCTACATGAAGATTCTTTCCGCGCGCGGCTGCCCTGGCCTCTTCATCGGTTGCTATCGTGTCGAAGTCGATACCTGAATACTCAAGTACCGCATCCCTCATGGTCATTCTCTTCCAGGGCGTTGTCAGATCTATTTCCTGACCCTGGTATACTATCTTTGTAGTACCCAGAACATTTCTGGCAACAGTGGATATCAGATCTTCCGTAAGATCCATCATGCCTTTGTAGTCATTGTATGCTTCATAGATTTCTATCATTGTGAACTCAGGGTTGTGCTTAACGGACATTCCTTCGTTTCTGAACATCCTGCCCATCTCATATACCTTTTCGAAGCCCCCGACTATCAGTCGCTTGAGGTACAGTTCCGGAGCGATTCTGAGGAACAGGTCCAGATCGAGCGTATTATGGTGTGTCACAAATGGTCTGGCAGCAGCACCGCCCTGTATAGTGCCCAGGATCGGTGTATCGACCTCAAGGAACCCCCTGTCATCAAGGTATTTTCTGATTTCCTTTATTATTTTACTGCGCAGCACAAAGGTTTTTCTGACGTCCGGGTTCATGATCAGGTCTAAGTATCTTTGTCTGTACCGCAGATCAACGTCTCTGAGGCCATGCCATTTTTCCGGCAGCGGCTTTAANGACTTGGCCAGCAGCGTGATTTTCTCAGCCTTTATCGATATCTCGCCCTTGTGGGTCTTAAAAACTGTACCCTCGACACCTATCATGTCTCCGATATCGAATTTCTTGAATTCTTCGTATGCTTCGGCCCCAATATCATTTATTCTGACATAAATCTGTATCCTGCCGCCGCGGTCCTGGATGTCACAGAAACTGGCCTTTCCCATACCTCTCTTGGACATCATCCTGCCTGCTGCAGATACATACTCCCCTTCCATTGTATCAAAATTATCGATTATCTCATCGGATCGATGTGTCACNTCATATTTGACTATATTGAACGGATCCTTTCCGCTTTGCTTCAGTTCCTTCAGTTTTTGCCTCCGCACCATNAGGATCTCGCTGAGATTTTCAGTTTCCTGAATGTCGTTTCTGTTGATGTTAGCGTTGTCTTCCATTTGTGGACCTCCTGACTGTATTTATCCAAGCATGCCTTAAGCTATGTTGTTTGCAGCAAACCNATTTCCGGCTGCCATTGTTGATCGGTCAAGCTTGTCTTTTATCTGCATTTGCTATGTATGAGTTATTTACTCTTCCATTATAACACTGTCGCCGGAAAGATAGTATTCTCTCTGCATAGTATTTTTACCTGGAAGGCACGAAATACATCCTCCGCAGTTTTCCAGATGCAGTGGAAATCTATTGCCTTAAACCAGAATAACAGTTTACATATTATAAACTGTTATTCTTTTAATAATATAATATATTAAATTATTCACAATGCACAAGTTGTAATGGTTCTATTTTCCTATTTTTAATATTTTAAACTTCAGTATTCCGTCCGGCACTGTAACTTCGACGACATCACCCTTCTTTTTATCTATGAGGGCGCTGCCGATAGGAGATACGTTGGATATTTTCGATTCCGCCGGGTTTGCTTCAGTGGAACCGACTATCGTGAAAACGTTTTCTTCATTGGTGTCCAGATCACGGAGCTTGACCTTTGAGCCGATACTGACTTTTTCAGTGCTTACATCCTCTTCATCTATCACTCTGGCATTCTTAAGCATTGCCTCAATCTTCGCAATTTTCCCTTCGATATATGCCTGTTCATTCTTTGCTTCATCATATTCCGAATTTTCTGTAATGTCTCCGTGTGAAAGAGCTGCCTTTATCCTTTCCTTGACCGCCATTCTTTTCGGACCGCGCAGCTGCTCCAGCTCTTCCTCCAGTTTTTTTAAGCCCTCATAAGTCAGTATGACTTCTTTACCTGCCATTTAGAGCCTCTCCTTTACCTAAAAATTTGTGTTGATAATATATGCATTAAACTTGCATTTATTCTGTAATGCAAATGGACCGTACCCACAATATTTATACGATGCGCATCTTCAACCAATGACATGATATGCTCTGTCACACAAATGCGTCAGAAGAACACACCGTGCAGTAATAGCCCGATGCTCACCGCATATGCACACATAAATAGCACTGAAAAACACAGTGCTATCCAGTCAGGTCTAAATGCATTCATGGTTTTATCATTATAGAATACATATATGTTGTTGTCAATAATCCAAAATATAAGGATTTGCATTATTTATGGCAATTTATGCCTTGCGTATCCTTGTTATTCTGCGATGGTGTCATGCTGCATACCGATGCAAAATGTCAGGCAAATGATTCATTTTCTTTCAGTATGACATCGTGTGCTCCACCTTCGATGATACTGGTTGAGGATACCAAAGTCATCCTGGCTTTCTCATGGAATTCTGCAATGCTCAATGCACCGCATGCGCACATAGTTGATTTGAGTTTGCTCAGAGTGATCTCCAGGTTATCCTTGAGCCTTCCGGCGTATGGGACATAGGAATCAACGCCTTCTTCGAAGTCCATCCTCGTAGCGCCGCCCATATCGTATCTCTGCCAGTTGCGGGCCCTGTTGGAGCCTTCGCCCCAATATTCCTTGACGTAATTGTTGCCGATCCTGAGCTTCCTTGTCGGGCTCTCATCAAACCTGGCGAAGTATCTCCCGAGCATCAGGAAGTCCGCTCCCATGGCAAGTGCAAGCGCCATATGATAGTCATGCACGATGCCACCGTCAGAGCAAATGGGTATATATATACCTGTTTTTTCGTAATACTCAGCCCGTGCCTTCGCAACTTCTATAACGGCAGTTGCCTGTCCGCGCCCTATACCCTTTGTCTCCCTGGTAATGCAGATAGAGCCTCCCCCGATACCGACCTTTACAAAGTCAGCCCCGGATTCCACCAGATATAAGAAAGCTTCTTTGTCGACAACATTGCCGCCGCCGACCTTGACTTCGCCATTGTACTTCTCTTTGATCCACCTTATAGTGTCTCTCTGGTATTCCGTATACCCGTCCGACGAGTCGACGCAAAGTATGTCAACACCGGCATCCACCAGAGCAGGTACTCTGTCCATGAAGTCCCTTGTGTTGATTCCAGCGCCGCACATCAATCTCTTTTTGGAATCCGACAATTCGTACGGGTTCTCTTTGTGGTTGTCATAGTCTTTTCTGAAAACCAGATAAAGAAGGTTTTGATTTTTATCAATAACAGGCAGGCAGTTCAATTTGTGATCCCATATCATATCGTTGGCTTCTTTGAGCGTGATGCCTTCCTCTGCATAGATCAGCGATTCAAATGGTGTCATGAATTCCTTGACTTTCGTCTCCAGAGGTGTCCTGCTGATTCTGTAATCCCTGCTTGTCACAAGGCCAAGCAGCTTACCTGTCGGTAGCCCGTTCTCGGTTATTGCTATGGTGGAATGGCCCGTTTTCTCCTTGAGCGCCAGAACATCAGCCAGCGAATCTTCGGGCTTCAGATTTGAGTCACTGACAACAAAACCAGCCTTGTATTTTTTAACCTTGCGCACCATCTCCGCCTGCTGGTCTATCGTCTGTGAACCATAAATAAATGAAAGGCCCCCACACCTGGCCAACTCAATTGCCATCCGTGAGTCTGAAACAGACTGCATTATCGCTGAAACCAGCGGTATATTTATGTGCATGGAAGCCTCTTCGCCCTTTTTGAACTTTACTATCGGTGTTTTCAAATCAATGTTCTGAGGTGTGCATTTTTTAGTCGTAAGATTTGGCAGCAGAAGATATTCGCTGAAGGTTCTTGATGGCTCATCGTAGTAAATTGCCATGGGATCGTACCTCCTATCAAAATATTGCATCCGGGAAAATATTAGATAACATTATACATAAGAAGCGTACCCGCGTCAAGGATGCTTTTGAGCCGGGTGACCCGGGGACAGTTCTCAACTTTCTTGCCCTGGGGGAGGGACGGTTCTCAACTTCATGGAAGCAATTTCAGGAGGGACAGTTCTCAACTATTCATAGGAGGGGACAGTTCTCAATTTCAGGTGACTTTCAAAGAACAACTCCTCGATTAAAAGCGCAAAACTCGAAGAACTGTCCCCCAGGTCCGGTTCTTCGAACGGAAAATGAAGAACTGTCCCCTAGGTCTGGTCCTTCGAGTGGAAAATGAAGAACTGTCCCCTGGTCTGGTCCTTCGAGTGGAAAATGAAGAACTGTCCCCGAAACTTTTCGAGGACAGGTAGCTGTTTTATCCTTCCAGGCTGAATAGTTTGTGGAAGGCGCTGGCCAGCTTGATTTTTGATTCCTGGAATAACTCGACTATTTTGAACTTTATTTTGACAGGTATTTCGCTTTCGCTGTCTGCCGATGTTATAATGCTGTATTCCTCGTCTGTGAGCACTTCCTGCAGATCCTTCCTGACAAAGTCAGGCACGGTCCCATGGGTCACATCTACAAAACAGAGAGGCGGAAAAAGAACACACCACCAGTTGGACCCTTCACCGTTCCCAATAACGACCTTCAATGCCTGATAATTTCCGGCCGGAAGGGCTATGTCTCCATATGCCCTGGTTGGGAACGGGTATACCCCCAGTGTAGTTTCCACATCATAGCTGTATCCGTTGCTTTGAATCGTTTCTCTTGCAAGATTCGTGATCTCAGGTATCTTTTCGCAGATCATGGCTCTTGTCTGCTCAATATTTTTCGAATCTTTCACTTCGTTCCGCACATAGGCAAGTATATTATCTCTTACGGTATTCTTCAATTCCTGATCCTCTGGCGAATCACTGTTGGCGACGACATGGAGCCTTATCAGATTCCCCGACAAATTCCTGTTCACATTTTCAGTGTAGGAATTCATTTTGAAAATCACAAACGTGAAAGTAATTATCGATATACTGGCAATGAGCCTTATATTGCGTCTTGTGTGCCTGATCAGTGATTTTCCTGCTGCAGTAATAAAATCACTTTTTTTCTTCATTTGAAATCCCCCTGACAATACCATTATTATGATGTTTTGCGTATAAACGGATGTATAATCAGATATACATCCGTTTCGCTATAAAGTATTGTCAGTTTGGATAAAATTTATACAATTCGTTAACTTTATGCAGCCAAATTAAATAAAGGAACAGCACCCATTAAATAATCAGCTTTTCAGGTATTTAACTGCTGCAGCATATTGGCCGTCGTATTTCAGGATAAGCTCAAGCAGATCGGCATTTAGGAATATCTGTGTCTTTACATCAAGGATTCCAGTTGGCTTGATTTTTTTGCTGCTTTGGTATTCTTTTAACGCTGATTCGAATTCTTCGTCAAAATTGATGTTCAGTTCAGTAATGTCGTAGCCCAGGAGTCTCAGGATCAGCTTGGCATCAATTATATCAGAGCCTTTGCTGCCCGGTTCGAAGGTGCCTGTCCTGGAAAGCCTTTCTATGTCAAGGATGTCCACGCCATCGATATATTCAGGGTCGTCAACTGATATGTCTGGTGTGATACCCGTTCCTTCAATCATTTTGCCGTCTGGCGTGTAATAAAGACCCAGTGTCATTTGTGCATAGCCGTAGATTTCATCCTGGTCAGGGTTTATGCCGTAATGGCGCAGTTCATATACATTCACAGTATCTATCCCATATTGCTCCCTGTATTTGTTGTATGCCTCGAGGGTCAGTATCGGTATGGCATTCTGCACCTTGGCTTTCCCGAAGGTCTTTGTGCCAATCAGTTTGCCTGCGCCTGTATCCTGGATAGCCCCTGCCACTATTTCAGATGCGCTGGCGCTGTTGCCGTTGACCAGCACTGCAAGCTTGTATTTCTGTTCTTTCAGATCAGAGTGGTATTCTACATCCACATACATCTCCGATTTGAAGTCCAGATATGTTATAGGCCCCTCCGGCACAAATTTCGACGCCAGACTCACAGCCTGGATCATCTCTCCTCCCGGGTTGTTCCGCAGATCCAGCACAAGGTTGGTTATACCTCTCTTGTCAAAATATTCCAATGCTTCAGTGAAATACTCGTGCGTATTTGAATTGAATGTTTCAACCTTGATGTATCCGATACCATTTCTGTTTTCATATGTGACAGGATTGATCTTCACGATTTCTCTGACCACGTCGACATATTGTATCTCCGGATTTCCGCTCCTGAGGATGCCAAGTCTTACAATGGTCCCGGCTTCGCCCCTGATGACGCCGGAAACACTGTTAACCGATGCCCCAACCAGGTTTGTGCCATTAGCCTCCACGATGATATCTCCCTGAAGGATGCCGGCTTTCTCGGCAGGCGATCCGGAAAACACCTTTGTCACAACAACAAAATCATCGCTTTCCTGTATGGTCACTCCGATACCTCCGAAGTTCCCGGATATCGAACCATAAAACTCTTCTTTTTCTTCGTGGTCCATAAATACAGAGTATCGGTCGAGTGTATCGAACATACCTCTGACCGCGCCTTCAAACAACTCTTCCTCTGAAACCTCACCGTGGTACTGATCCTGAATAAAATCCATCAGGCTGTTGAAATACGGCGAATCTGTTCTGGCCGTCCCGGAAGCAAACACCGGCTGCCCGACCACCAGTAAAAAAACCATGATACTGCAAATGAAACGCTGCAATCCTCTCAACATATGCTTCTTCACAATACAAGACCCCTCTTCAGTTTAATAATTTCATTTTACCATTTTGGGGGACAGTTCTCAATTTTTTATCAATTCGCTCAAAACCTCGAGATACTCAAACCTTTTAATGGTATTCCCGCTGACGGATGGAACGATCCCAAAACTGTCCCCGAAGAAACTGACTATATCCTCTTTTGTGGCTTCCTCGTCGGACCTTTCCATCAGATCCTTCCTGTCGTAATACAGAAAACCTAAATAATAGGGGTGTTTCAGATGCTTTTTTCTGTCACTGGCAGAGCCGATAATGTTCATCAGCATTTTCCCATAATCGCTCTTTTTCATTGTCATCATTACCATTTCTCCGACTGTAAGCGTTTTATCGGGCTTGAACTCATTTGTTCTGTATCCGATTATATATCCTCTTCTGTCAAGTTCCCTGGCGATTTCAAAGTTTTTCGAAAAGTCATTGAAGTCCTCAAATGGGTATTTATCCTTGAGTTCTCTGACCGTTACGACCTTGTACCCATATCCGCTCAGAACCTCCAGCTGTTCTCTCAAAGCAGTGGCAACGGGACTCATCAAAGACATGTTGAAGCCGTCTTTCTGGAAAATAATCTGGCCACACAATGCGTTGGCGTCAGCCCTGAGGGTGTTCTTAAGAGGATCCACCATTTTTCTGACATCCTCTTTATAATCGCCGACCGTGGGCATCCAGCCACCCCCGTCAAAGCTTGCAGCCAGATAATCATAGCCCAACACCGCATATGCATCGTATGACGTGAATCCGTCCGGTATCCTGTCAATATAGTGAGGCGGTCTCGACATGGTCATCTCATAATCAAATTCATTCTTCATCAACTCATGCAATTGTCTCAGATCGCTGACAACGTCATGTATGTTCGTAAAATGCTCTCTGCTCCCATAGACGATATTGTTCCTTCCAAATAAAACGTGTCTGTAGCCATGGTTTGATATTTCATGGCCGTTTTTCAATAATTCCCTGACCAGTTCTTTCTGGTTTTCTGCCCCGGCATACTTGTCTTTCCCAAACATAGGATAATGGTCATGCCTTACCCCGCTCCAGGTAGGCTTGTGCAAGCTACCCATTTTGTCAGGGTAGTTGTGCTCCGTGGTGCCGATTACATTGAAGGTCCCCCTGGCATCATAATCATTCATTATCCCGATCAATGCCCGGGTAAGACTCACGCCTTCGAGCCCCGGGTCTGCCACCGGGTTGACAGGCATGTTCGTGGGACCGTCATCGAAGGTCATTGAAACTATTCTTTCATTTTGGGGCACCGCAAATCTTTCCAGCCCTTCTGACCGGAGAAAGGTATCTCCCCGCGACTTCTCTGCGTCTTTGTTTGATTTTCTTATTGATTTTCCTCGCCAATGTGTATAACTTCATATTCCGGACACCTCGTTATCTTATTGAGAACAATTCACCGGCTCCATACAACAGTCTTATTCCATTCTTAACAGCGTATGCCGGCCTGACTTTCTTCATATTATATAGTTTAGCCTTTGCAACGGCGTAATTCGATGCCTTTTTATAATATATGGCACTCCTGCATCTCAGGGCTTTTGCAAATTCTTCAGGTCTCAGCCCGAAATCGCTGGTGATCATATAGCAATTTGCCAACTCCTCCGTCGAATGGGCATCGGAGCCCCCTGTGTACAGGAACCCGTCTCTTCCCATGAATTGCTTTATAAACCCTTGCGACGAGGACTTCAGCAAAAAGGAATCCAGCCTGGAATTGTACTGTTCTATCCCGTCGACATAGTCCAGGATTTCCGGATTGTATTTCAACCCGCTGATATACGGATGAGCCAGGATCGTTATCCCGTTGATTCTCTTCACGTTTTCAACAACTCTGTAAAAGTCGAATTGCCTCTCATTTACCCTGGGGGTGTCTTTTTCTATGGAATCATCGATAAAGTACGCCAGCACATGTCCATACTGAGTGGAAAACTCTGCAGCAGGTATGACGGCTACTTTCTGTCTTTGCTTTTTCAAAGCCTCAAGCCCACCTGCCGCTGTGTTGTGGTCGGTGATGGCTATGACATCGAAACCCGATTTCTCGGCAGCCTCTAATATTTCCCCGACAGATGCCTTTGAATCATGTGAATATTTCGAATGGATATGTAAGCTCAGTTTCATCTGATCCTTCTCCTGGCCAGAGACAGCAGATAATTGAAGAACGGGACAGGATTCCTCAGGGTGAATATACCCTCCCTGGCACATATGATATATTTCAATATTCTGAATGCTTCAGCTGCTTTCCCCGCTTTAAGCAGTGAAAACATCGATAAATACGCCTGCGGAAAGAAGTACATCTTTGAACTCAGCTTGTATGAGACAGTGTCAGCATCGATCTTTTTATGCCGGCCATTCAATATCCTGATGTAGTTTTCAAAGAAATCGGACCCGGATACGAACAACAGGGGCATGCTGCCCCAATACCTCGGATTCACCTCGATCAGGTAATCGCCTTTAAATTCGACCATGGCATAGCCTGTCCACTTCAGGCTTCTGAGCAGCCTGTAAGCAGCTGCGACCAGCTCTGACCTGTAAACCGACATGCAAACCGCACTGGGTCCGCCTTCGACCGGGTACTCCACAATTCGCTCGTGCACTATAAAGTCCACCAGGTCCGAGTCGCTATCCAGCAGCATTGAAACCCCAAAGCCCTTACCTTCGACATATTCCTGGACTATCAGATTATCGCTGTTTCCCCCGAAAAAAGCGAGTGCTTCTTCGTACTCTTTATCATTATTAACTATTTTGTATCTTTGATCAGGTTTCAGAGCAGTATTTTCAGAGTTGTTTAGTTTTACGACCAGGGGATATTTCCCGTCTCCGCTTCCCGGCACCTTTAACCCAAGGCTACGAGCCAGCTCCATCAGTCTCTTCTTGTCTGTCGCCAGCAGCACAGATTCGCAATTTGGCAAAATGTATCTGATGTCAGGCTTTATCTCATCGACCGCCCTCATTATCAGCGGATTCCCGGCTATCAGGCAATCTTGCTGCGAGAACGTGGAGAAAGCACTGCGCAAGTCACTTATCAAATCATCTGCCGAAACCTTGATGACAGATGCTAACCGATTGCTTATCGGTCTGGAACCCGCAAACCCTATGCCATGCACCTCATATCCCTTTTTGACCAAATAATCGACCAGGGGCGCAGTCATTCTTTTATCTATATTATCGACTATTACTCTCCGCATAGCTCCACCAATGGGGGACAGTTCTCAAATTTATCAGGCACTTCGCCGAATGCAACGGCCTGCCCGGCTTCCGTTCAGTGCAAAACAAAGCCGGCAGACTTATTGCAAATTATCTATACTCTGCAACAAGTGCCCCATTTGCAGTATATCGCATTTTCGGTAAAAGTAAAGATACCAATGAAGTAAAGGGTTAAGGATGCCTCAGTAATAATTTATAAGCCTGTCCCTGTAGTCTTTTCTGATACCCTCCTGCAGGTATTTGATCAGGCTGTTGAACATCGCGGCACCTTCGGCCTTTGTCAGCCTTTTGTTGGGATTCATATTGCCCTTGCTGTCGCTTTGGATAAGCCCGATTCGATGAGCCACATATGCGGCGTTCCTGGCATGCTCCGGGATCAGGTCGTTGTCGCGAAAGCTTGTGACCGCCACTGGCGCAGGTGCCAGTGATTCAAAGCCAAGAGCTCTGATAAAGGCAACGGTCGCTTCTGCTCTTGTTATATAGTCATTGGGAGCGAATCGATCCTGCCCTTTGCCAAACATTATCCCACGTTCAAATACGCTTTTGATGTCATTGAAATAGATGTTGTTTATTGAAACATCGTCGAAAGGCGAAACTATGATCTCCTTTCCTGTTGTCCTTCGCGACGTCTGTACTGTCCTGGTGATAAGTGTCGGATCCTGGGGGACTTCTTTTGCAACCTTAGTCATAGCTGCAGCGAACTCCGCCCTGGTCATATAGTTGTCAGGGTAGAAATTTGAGCCGTCTCCCTTGAAAACTTCAAGACCGAACATAATTTTTATATCATTCTCCGCCCAATGCCCTCTGGCATTTCTCAGGTCTGTCGTTGGCAGTCTTCTCTGTATCGGGAATGTTTCAATGGCAAGACTGTCACTATATGTAACGATGCGGTCAGTCGATATCCCCCTTGAATCGAATTCCGGCAGCATACAGGTATACTCCAGAACGTTGCTGTTCATGCGGCTTTGCACATAGCTTCCCGAGAAAGAAATCTGGTTGGGTCTGTTTTCAAAGTACTCCAGTTGCTCCGTCGACGTTGAAGAGATGGCGATTGTTGCCGTCCCGCCCCAGATATCGACACCGTCAGCAGTGTTCCTTTCGCCGCTGATAATATAATCGAGCAGCAGACTCTCGGCATTGCCCCAATACTGGTCATAGCCGTAGAATGTGCCCGTGCATTCAACAGTAACTGTGTTGCCGTCATTGGCGGCTCCTACCTGGTAAACTTTTCTGCTCCATATGCTCCCTGCATGGTAATTGACCGCCGGCCTGGGATCGATCAGGTTGGAGCGGGCAAACTGGTAGCTGTTGATATTCGGAATGGTATATGTAACGCCGTCTATCCTCACGCTTTCGCGCGCCGAAGTAAGGCTGACAGTCTCAGTAATCTGGCCATTCTCCCATTTCTCTGACTCAGTGGTGTAAACAAGCACTCGCGTGAGCGTATTTTCCCCATTGCGCAGGTTATAGGTATATGTAGTGGTAAGCTTGTCCTGCCTCTGGCTCTTTTTTATGAGAAGCGTCCCCTCAAACACGACGGGCTTGCCGCTGATGAAGGTAACCTCCTTGTATTCGAACGTCGAATTGTCTGGCACCTCTCCCGAAGAAATACCGCCTTCATACCCGCAAACACCTTCCCGGGCAAACACATGGCCATACATGAGGAAAACTGTAATTATTATTAGCAGCAGTGCCGTGACTTTTTTCTTCATAAATGAGACCTCCGGTTTTAATTCATTCCACTATGATAATATAGGCATCTCCGTCTGTACTTCTGTCCCTCTTGATGATCCTTATATCAGCGCCTTTTTTAATCGAC
>JGI24713J26584_10001633_pt1 | contig 16169 bp, 20 predicted proteins | sample BioPla4DNA1_FD_26584 | JGI IMG/M metagenome (IMG submission 26584) | reverse complement strand
CATACGCCGCCAGCGCTTCGGCATACGCTTCTGTCTTGTACAGCTCATTTCCCCGGCTGAAAGCATCCCGCACAGCTTCTTCTTTGCCCGCCCAGCCGGTCACCAAGAGCGGCAAAAGCAGCAAAACAGCGATCCCGGAGATCACCAGCACCTTCTTCATGCCGCCTTCCTCCCTTCCGGCAGCACCCAAGCCAAAGTGAACAGAACCAAGCCCATTCCCAGGAAATACTGGTACAGATGCTTGAACCGCTTCACCCGTTCCATCTGGTACTCATCCCGCTTCAACGCCGCCAAGTCTTGCAAGAGCGCCGCTGTCTCGGACCCATCGAGGCTCGCCTGGTAGTACGCTCCGTTCCCATCCTGCGCCAACTGCCTCAAGGTGCCCGCTTCCAGCTTGGACACCACGGTGCTGCCGGTGGCGTCCCTGAGGTAATCCACCACCACGCCAGCGTCGTTGTGCACCGGAATCAGGCCTCCCCGTTCGGTGCCGATCCCCACGGTGAACACCTTCACCTGCTGATCGCCGATCTGCCTCACCGCTTCGACACTTGCCTGATCGTGGTCCTCGCCGTCGCTTAAGATCAGGATCACCCTGTCTGCGCTGGAGGCGTTCTTGAAAGATTCAGCCGCCAACCTGACGGCTGAGGCGATGTTGCTCCCGCCCCCGCTGATCATCTCCGTGTCAATCACATTTAAAAACATCCTGGCCAGCTGGTAGTCGTCGGTGAGGGGCATTTGGATGTAGGCGTCAGAAGCGAAGGGAATCAGCCCAATCCGGTCACCGGACAGCTGATCCAGCAAGCTGGCGACAATCCTTTTGGCCACACTCAACCTATCCGGAGCGATGTCCGCCACCAGCATGCTTTTGGATGTATCGATCAGCACATAGATGTCCAGTCCCGACTTTGTAAGTTCCAAGTAGCCCTGGAACGCCTGGGGGCCCAGCAGGGCAAAGACCATCAGGCCGAGCCCGGCGCCGAGGAGCATGGTCCGCAGCGCTTTGCCGCGGATTGTGTAACCAAGGTTTAGCCCGGTGATGATCCGCTCCTTTTTCATTATGCCCAAGGCAAACAGCACCACAGCCAAAACCGCCGGGATGAAGAACACCAGATTCGATGGGTATGCGAACTCAAGATCCGTCAGCAACCAAACTGCCTCCTCAAGCCTTACGGTATCTGCACAAAACGGAATTTATCCAGTGCGGCGCCGGCCGCAAGCGCCACCAGCGCTGCCTGAAGTAAGGGGAAGGCCAACTCCCTGTATTGCTTGTAGTTGGCATCCTCGAATTCGGTTTTTTCCAGCTCGTCAATGGTGTGGAAGATCTGCTCAAGCGCCTTTGGCTCCNCAGCCCGGTAGTAGCGGCCGCCGGTTGTCTCGGCAATCTGCTTGAGCAGTGATTCGTTGAAGCCCCCTTCGTACTGCTGGTACTGGATGCCGCCGAATACAGTCCGCACCGGCAGGATCATCCGGTCGCTCCCCACACCGATCGTGTAGATTTTGATGCCCATTTCCTGCGCCAGGTTCGCGGCGGTGGCCGGATCGATCGAACCGGCGTTGTTCTCGCCGTCGGTGACCAGGATCATGATCTTGGACGCCGCCTCACTCTTTTTGAGGCGGTTTAGTCCCACNGCGATGGCTAGGCCAATAGCCGTTCCGTCCTGGTTGACTGATGCCGTTGTCACACTGGCCAGCGATTCCCGCACCACATTGTGATCCAAGGTCAAGGGCATCCTGGTGAAAGCTTCACCGGCGAAGATCACCAGCCCAATGCGGTCGCTCACCCGCTGGCGGATGAAGCTGTCGATCGTCTCCTTGGCCACTTCCAGGCGGTTGGGCCGGAAGTCCACCGACTCCATCGAGCCCGACACATCAAGGAGCACGACAATGTCAATGCCCTTCTTCTGGATGAAATCCGCCTGCTCCGCCGACTGGGGGCGCGCCAGGGCAACCAGAACCAGAATCATGCCGCATAAGACCAATATTTTCCCGATTTTATGCTTGAAGGTCCCTGCCTTGCCCGTTTTCAGGAGTTTCACACTGGAAAACTTCAACCCTGCCCTTTTCCTATTGGGCCAGAACAAATACACCGCCGCCGGAATCAAAAGCAAGAACCAAGGGCTGGCAAACCGCATCATCTGACACCTTCTTTTTGGCTGTCGGTATGCTGCTTTTCAAGCTGTTGGCGCTGCTGGTCGATCCTTTCTGTGATGGCCATCAGCTTCCGGAAGTGGGCTTCTTTCTGTGGCCGGGTGATCTCGACGCCGGAGAATTTGAACCGGTCGCATACGCCAAGCCATGCTTCAATCTCCGGAAGGATGTCGTCCAGCATCTGGAGCTGCCTCAGTTCAGCCGCAATTTCGGTGGATGTCTTGCCGATGATCCTAAACTGGTACAGGCTTTCCAGATATCGCTTGAAAAGCAGGGTCAAATCGACAAAGTAGCTGTCGCTGTCTAAGTTTAGTGAAAAGGCCTTTTTCCGGAAAAGCTGATACGGGCTGAGCCGCTCTTCTCTTCGGCGGATGAGGGGTTTCACAAGCAGCGTGCCGCCGGATAGGGCGAACACCGCGAGAGCGGCATAGAAAACCAAGCGCCAGGGTATAAGGGCTGGTGGTGCGATGACATCCCGGCTTCCCTCGAAGACATCGTCCCGATCAATATCTTCCAACGTCGAGCCGACCTGGATCAAGACCTCCTTGCTGCCGATCAGAACGCTGTACTCGCCCGGTTCAAAGGTGCGGAGCGTTACAAGGAACCGTCCCCTGTCCCACTGGAGATCCACAATTTCGAAATCGCTGAAGTGTTCTCTGATCTCTGCCTCGGTCAAACTTTGGGCGGTGATCTCTAGAGTGATCATATCGCCGATGTAGAGCCTGCGGCTTTCGGTTTGGGAATCGGTCCCGGTGGTGGCTGGTTCATCAAGGCCGAAGTNCACCCACACTATCGCGGCGAGCACCAGCAAAAGCAGAGCCGTGAGAGCATAGACCAGCCGCTTCAGCCCTGCCTTTTGTGCTGCTTGCAACCTGTATGCTGCTTTGTTACCTTTGTTACCCGCTTTCGCCGCCTTGGCTGCCTTTGCGTCCTTCATCGTCTTCACCGCCTGCTTCTGCTCTTGAAGAATTGAACCAGAGGCTTGACGTAATCTTGATCAGTATAGACACTGATCAGATTCCGCCTGGGCTGCCCGTTGAGAGAGTTGATCTGCAGATCCTCTTTGAGATTGTCCAGCACGTATGTCTCTCCTGTTTCCAGATCCTCGAACGTGAAAATGGCGCCGGCGGGAATCCGCTCTTCCGCCCGGTCCATAACGCGGATGCAGATGAGGTCATGGCGGGTTTCCGAAGCCTTCAACTCTTTTTGGTATCCGTCATCCAGAAAGTCTGAGATCAAGAACACCACACTGCGCTTTTTCTCGATGCGGTTGAAGATGCGCAGCACATTGGTGATATTCGTCCCGGCATGTTTGGGTTCATAAGTCAAGATGCTCTCGATGATGGACAGGACGTGCTTTTTGCCGTTCTTGGACGGGATCAGCTCTTCCACTTCTTCGGTAAAAAAGATGGCNCCTACCCGGTCGTTGTTGCGGATGGCCGAGAGTGCCAGAGTGGCGCTGATTTCAGCAATGATCTCTTTTTTCCTGCCGAAGCTGTTGGAGCGGGACATATCGATCAACAGGAAGATGTTCATCTCCCGCTCTTCGACGTACTGTTTGACAAAAGCTTTGCTGTACCTGGCGGTGACTTTCCAGTCGATGNTGCGCACATCATCGCCCGGTATGTACTGGCGGATGCTGTCNAACTCCATGCCCTTGCCCCGAAAGCCCGAGCGGTATTCGCCGGAGAAAATTTCTTCCACCAGTTTGTTGGTCCTGATTTCAATTTGGCGCAGTTTTTTCGCCAGTTCGCTGGAACGCATCGCCCGCCACCTCCTGCTGCAATGTCTGTCGTGAGCATCTGCGTTGGCCCCACCTGCGGTGGTGTCCGGGCAGGCACAGGCAAACCCAGACCTTTTGGCTANGAATCAAACCCTCTGCAGATGCCTAGGCAAGTGCTAGAGAGCTGCCCTACGGCAAGTTCACACTTTCCAAAATCTCGGCGATCAGCTGCTCCGCGGTGATATCTTCGGCTTCCGCTTCATAGGAAAGGAGAATCCGATGCCGCAGCACATCGTAGACCACAGCCTTGACATCATCGGGCACGGCGTATTCCCGGCCCATGATAAACGCCCGGCATTTGGCCGCTTTGATTAGGTTGATCGACGCACGGGGTGANGCGCCGCAGGCGATATACGGCGAGGGTTCCCGGGTCTTGAGGACGATGTCCAGCACGTAGTTCTCGATCTTCTCATCCAGGTAAATGCGGTCCACGCATTTCCGCATGGCGATGATGTCTTCCTGGGTGAGCACAGGATTGATGCCGGGAGCGGCCACCTGGCTCAAGGTGTACTGCTTCAGGATCTGCTGTTCCTCTTCCCTGGTGGGGTATTCCACCTTCAGCTTAAGCATGAACCGGTCCTGCTGCGCTTCCGGCAGCGGGTATGTACCCTGCTGTTCCAGCGGGTTCTGGGTGGCGATCACCATGAACGGTTCATCCANATGATAAGTCTCATCGCCGATGGACACCTGTTTTTCCTGCATCGCTTCCAGCAGTGCCGACTGCACCTTGGCCGGCGCCCGGTTGATCTCGTCCGCCAGGATCAAGTTGCTGAAGATTGGCCCTTTTTTGATCACAAACTCGCCGGTCTTCTGGTTGTAGATCTCGGTGCCGAGGATGTCCGCCGGCAGTAGATCGGGGGTGAACTGAATCCGCTTGAAGCTGAGGCCTACCGCATGGGCTACGGTGCTGGCCGTAAGCGACTTGGCCAAGCCCGGCACGCCTTCCAGCAGGATGTGCCCGCCGGTGAGGAGCCCAATCAGGATGCCGTCCACCATGTATTCCTGGCCGATGATCACTTTGCCGATCTCGTTTTTCAGCTCAGCCACCAGCTCCCTTTCCCGCTGGTGTTTTGCAGGTGCGTATTGTACCTGGGTTGCTTGCACTTGGTCCATCAATCCTGCCTCCCAACTAGGAAACTGAACGGTTCCGGGGTGCTGGGACCCCGGTATGCTTGTCCTATCTTATATATATTAGACGGCGGCGCGCCAAAAGTTTCCGTTGCGCGCTTTTTTTCAACNTTTCCGCTTTTCTACATTGATCGCTGTTGTTCACGAAATGGATGCCCTCGCGAGACGGCTGTGGGCAAAAACGGGAAGCCTGCCGCCTACATTATCTCTTAATACAACGAGCCATACAACCCATTCCGCAGGAGAGCTGTGGAATGAGTGCATGGCCCTCATTATCTTTTATTGCTGGTAATACGGCCTATTCCGGAATATGATCGAGAAGGATCAGATTCAGCGTGACAACGAAGTCGTGAGACTTCACCAGGTTTTCCATACCGCAGCCAAAGGCGGCCCTTGCCGTTCCCTCGAGTTTGGTTCCTGCGGGGGGCATGCTCGCCAACAGCTTGAGTTTTTCCACTGGTTCAATTCGATCCCTGCGGTGAACTGTGAGGAAGAATTCGGCATATACCACCTTTTCCGGCGGTATGGGAACCTTCACCATCTCCAGTCCCACAGCCCATAGGATATCATCGACCGATACTTCACTCCCCTGGGCAGTGGCATGAGCGGTATGGGCCAGAAGACGACAAGCAGACACAGCGGCACGCACTTCCGGGCCAGAACTTTCATGGTCAAGCCTCTTCCTTTGGGAAGTAATTAGAAATGAAAATGCCCACCAGGTGCTTCTTTTCCATTGGGAATTCCCTGTTATAGGCATTTCGCGGCGCCTTGCAGCCATATTTTGCCGGTTTTCTTAAATGTATGTTATTTTATATTTATATCTATTCTACACTATTCCTTTATATCCTCTTTATATGCCAACACTATTGGTGCTGTGCAGCTTCGGCAGCAAATCGCGCCGCACGAGCCTGTAGTGGGGGTTTTCTGCTCTGCGGTACTTTTCGCTGTGGCGCACGAACCGGATGCCTGTTTTGTAGTATTCTTGGAGGTAGTTTTCCAGCGCCCGGCAGCGCTCGGGGCCGAGGATCTGCCGGACCGTGTCCAAGTATTCGGCCATGAGCCCCATGAAAGCTGCGGTTTTGTTTCCGGCAGGTGCGATGGCTGCGGCGGCCGGGCAGGGTGCTTCTGGCGCTTCGGCTTCGCCGAGCGCGGCAGAGGCGAGAAAGAGCTCGAACAGCTCTTCTTTGCTTCGCCCGTGATATTTCCACCCGGCGATGTTCACCCGGCAGTATGTGTCGGAGATGTTTTCATAAATGGAGACGGCGCAGGTTCTGTGTCTTCGTATTCAGCATAAAAGAATTGACGCGCCTGCTCCACATCCGCAATCAGGTGCTCGGCGCCGTATACCGCCTGGTAGCACAGTTTGACGATGTCCTGCGGCTCCATGGAAGGATGGGTTTTCAGCTGCTCAAGAAGGTATTTGTTCATGGAAGTGCCTGCGGGCAGCCTCCTTTCATTATGATGGCGCGAGGCCAGCGCGAACGGTTCAGATGGGCCGGTAAGGTGCATGCCGATGGTTCGTGAGCGGCGCTTATTATATGAGACCGTCCACTGTGAATCTTTGGAATCGCAGTGGACGGCGTTGGTTTTTGCAGCCTTGGGTCTGCAGTTGTGCTTTATTCCGCTTCGGCAGTATGTTTTTTCAGGGCGATCACCACGATCGGAATCAAGATGATGTGGACGATGATTCCGGGCACAGCGTTGACGAAGGCCCCGGCGATGAACGCCGCCCAGCTGAAGGCTGAATGGCCAAGGGCGAAGAGAATCACCCGCGCCGCGCCCCAGACAAGGCGGCCGGTGAGCATGGCGCCGATTAAGGATACATAGACATATATGTTCTGCTTCGGCAGATATCGGTACAACAGCCCGGCGGTCAGGCCGTAGGCTGCAAGCTCAAAGGACATTGCCACCCCAGTTGGCATGATCGGCGGCATGCCGAACAGGAGATAGCGCAGCGGTGGTGCGACAAGTCCAACAGCTGCCGCCCACCACGGCCCGCAGAAGAAACCTGCCAGCAGGGCGGGAATGTGCATGGGGCTGAGGGCGGCACCGATTTGGGGTATTTGTCCGGTAAGGAAGGGAAGGACCATGGCCAGGGCGAGGAACATGCTTGCCAGGACCATTGGCCTTAGGCTTGCTTTTCTCGATGACATCACTGACACCTCTTTCGTGCATGATATCATCGTCTTGAACGATTGCGACACCTCCGTGGTGTCATTGCACATGTAATATTATACCTGATTTGCAGCGTTAGGGAAGCCCTTTTATCTGAGCCTTTTGATCTGGGCCCATTTACTGGAGCATGGCTTTAAGGCGCTCCACTGCTTCTTTGACGAGCTCGCTCAGGGTGAGCTGCTTGATGCCGACAACCTGATTGCTGCAAAGGTTTACAGGCAGCAGCAGCTTGACTGCTTGGCTCTGGCCGACAGCCACTGCCATTGCCGGTGTCACTTCGCCCAGCAGCGAATCGGCGGCGATGATGCCTATGGGGCCGATGATCACGTCCGCATCTTTGCAGACAACTCTTACTGCGTTTTCGCCCGTGGCGCCGAAGTATGCGCCGGCTTTCAGCATCACGCTGGTGGCGATGCTGTTGGTGCCGACGGCATAGAGTTCGCAGTCGATCTTCTCCTTGATGATTTCTTCGACGATAAGCTGGCCGAGCCTGCCGCCCTGGCCGTCAATGACTACTACTTTCATTGCTTCACCACCAAGTAGCTGTTTCGTATATGTGTGTCCCGAATATACCTCGGATNNCCNCNGATGCNCTGCTGTGCGCCACAGCGGCTCAACGGGCATGACGATCATAGAAACTCACAATCCTGGCCATCAGCGCTTCGTCAAGTTCGTAGAACAAGCTCTTGTCGAGGTGCTGGGCGATGTATTCTGCTTTGATTTCGGCTGTGAGTCCATGCTCGAGGGTGCTTGCGTAGGCGGCAAACGCTTCGTTAAACTCTTTCTGATAGTTCCGGGCTTCGTCCGAATACCAGAGGCGGGCATGGCGGCGGTCTGTATACTCTATGAACTCGAAGCGTGGGTCATCTTTGAGCCGTTCATGGAACACCCCAAAGCTCAATTCGGACGAGATCATCTCATCGGCGGCACTGCTGATGATCATCACTCCTGCCGTGGAATTGGCGAAGCCCTGCAGGCAGGTCTGGGCAGCGTAGCTGCCAAATTTGATCTGTTCGTAAATTGAGATGAAGGGCAGGAAAACTTTAATGGCCTTGCCCACTATGCCTCGGCCTGCTTCGGCTATGATATCTAACGATCTGTTAAAGCCGGCAGCCATCACCACAGCTTTGACGTCGGGATGGTAGTTTAACACGCTGCCGACGGAGTACGCGCCCCAGCTGTGGCCGAAGAGCATGATGGGCAGGTTGACTGTATCAGGGTTTTGCTTGAGGAAGCGGAGGGCGTAGTCGAGATCGATCAAGCCCTGCGGGATGCCTCCCACTGCCTTGCCTTCGCTTTCGTCATGCCCTGTTGCGTCATAGGCGAACACGAGATAGCCGTGGGAGCAGAAGTAATCGGCGACATCCAGGTAGGAGATGTGACCGCCGCCGAGGCCGTGGGCGATGACGATCATTCCTTTGGGAGCTTTTCCCTCGCTGGTGGTTTTGGAGTACATGTAGCCCACCAAGGTTTGGCCGCGGTTGGAGGTGAAGGTCAGGCGTTCCCGCGTCAGGCCGGCGAATTCGGCGATGCTGCGGCTGGTTGGTGCATATGTTGTGTAGCGGCTGCCGAAGCTTTGATTATAAAAATAGATCGCAGTGCCAAAGAGGGCGGCTGCGCCCAAAGCGATTATGGCGATTGTAATGTACATGGTTAACATGGGTTTCTTCACTCTTGTCCTCCTACGCTTCGGCTTGGCCAACACCATTAGTCGGCCAACAACCAGTTTAAAGCTTCGTTTGTATTGTTGAAAATGCGGAAAGTGTTTCCTTTATTGAGCTCTGAAATCAATTCCTGGAAACGCACTGGAAATTCCTGCTTGTCTGTGAGGGCCACGGCTGCTTTGATGAAATAATTGCCGAACTTCTGCAGCGCGGTGCCGGCGATGCCGGTCCGCAGGGTCACGAAATCGTTGGAAAGAGTCTGCCCTTCCACGAGTACTAAGGTGGTGTCGTGCTCGAAGCAAAGGGTGATTATGTCAAGGGCAGCTTGTTCGCTTTGAAATATTGGGCTGGTGCTGGTAAAGTGCAGGTATTTTTTGCTGTTGGTTTCCACGAGCTTGTGGTTCATTATTATCTCTCCTCAGTGAGTTGATCCGTGGTTTGCTCAATCGTTCGCACCTCTTGTACCACGGGCCCCTCGAAGCAGTGCGACTGTATACGGGAACAGCTCTGCTGTCATGATGCCTTCGGCGACTGCGGGGTCGCTGTTCATGATCGTTCTTGCTTCCTCTTCTGAGTCGGCCTCAAAGATTACTATTCCAAATGTTCTTTCGTCCAAACCATCGGTTTTACCTGCCAGAATCAGCTTACCCTCTGCAAGCAAATCCTGAAGTTTGCGAAAGTGCCGTCCGACGATGTCTTCTTCTTTTGCTGTCCAGTTTCTCTCATCCAGCAAGGTCGGGATTAGCTTTAGGACGTAAATGTACTGTTTGCGTTTGGTCTCCACACCCAACACCCCTTTTTTATATATATGGGTGGGGTGGTACAGGGGACGGTTCCTTGTACCAACCCGATGCAGAGCCAATTTCCGCATATGTAAGCTGCCTAATGGGATTGGTACAAGGAACCGTCCCCTGTACCAAACTCAATTGTGCTCCTCCATTATCTTTCTCGCTATCGGAACATCCGCCGGTAAAAGGTCATATTTCAACAAGTCATTGATGTTAACCCATTTACACATATCATGGACTGACATGTGAAGCTCTCCCGCGACGATGGTGCAGTAATAGGCAATCAGCTCAACGGTCACATCACCGTAGTTGTGAGTCACATTGGTACACAAACCGCCGACAGCCACATCAATGTCGAGCTCCTCTTTCAGCTCCCTGGCAAGGCAAGCTTCAGGCGTTTCGCCCGCCTCAATCTTGCCACCTGGAAACTCCCAACCGCCTGCGTGATGCTCATGCGGTGCCCGCCTGGTAATCAGAACCTGGTCGCGATCCTTTATGATGCCTGCTGCAACTCTAATGCTCTTCACAACCCACACCTCGATATTTCCAATTGGGCTTACCTCTCACGGTACGATTGTACAACGTAATCTCAAGCTTATCCATGAACACAATGTTAGTGAAAACCCACCCGACGGCATACTTGCTTAACCATGGGGTTCAGTATCCTGTCTAGCTGGAGTGGTACAAGGAACCGTCCCCTGTACCACCTACAGAACCACACCTTGTGCCACTACCGTGCCTGGCGAAATGCCGGTACGACAGAAGTTCTTCCCGACGACACACTGGCTGTGGTGCTTTGTTAAGTATTCATAATCATGGCCGGAGAAGCTGATAAACCCATCGTTTTTCAGGACGCGCCGGCATTCCTGCAGGAAGCTGTTTTTATATGCATCTCCATACAAAAGGCCGAATGTCTGTGCCCAGATAATCACCACATCAAACGACTCATCTTCAAACGGCAGTGTATGCCCGTCATAATGCAGGAACGGAATGTGATACCCCGCTTCCCCCGCCAACTCTGTTACCTGCGTGATCGCTTCCTGGGAAATGTCAATGCCTACCACCGAAAACCCCAGGTCCGAGAGGGCAAACGCTTCTCGCCCCATACCGCAGCCGATGTCCAGAATCGCTGCACCTTTTGGCAGGTGATCAGCGACCAGCTTTTCCCATTTTTTCAGCTTTCCTTTGTTCCATTGAACCATCTCTGCGACATTCTGCTTGTCCTCATACCACTTACTGATTGTGTCGCTCATAATCCACCTCCAAAAGATGTCTTTGAAAAAAGCGGGGACGCTTCCTGAAGCGCCCCCGAACCGTCCTTAATAACCCTTGTACCGGGCAAGAAACTGCTTTGTCCGCTCTTCTTTGGGATCGCCGAACACGGCTTCGGGAGTGCCCTCTTCGACGATCGCCCCGTCATGCATGAAAATTACGCGGTCAGCCACATCCCGGGCAAAGTCCATCTCATGGGTGACAATGATCATGGTTGTGTCGCGCTCCGCCAGGTTGCGGATCACTTTCAGCACTTCCCCTGTAAGCTCAGGGTCCAAAGCGGAGGTAGGCTCATCGAAGCAAAGAATATCCGGCTCCAGGGCTAGCGCCCGGGCAATGGCCACCCGCTGCTGCTGCCCGCCGGAAATCATATGAGGGTAATAGTCCAGCTTATCTGACAGGCCCACTTGGGCAAGGATCGCTTTCCCCCGCTCCTGAATCTCATCAAGAATGTCTTTCTTACGCTGTTTATAGTCAGACCGTTCCTTAGCCAACAGTTCCAGAGCCAACGTAACGTTCTTTAACACTGTGTACTGGGGGAACAGATTGAAGTTCTGGAAGACCAGGCCGAAATGCATGCGCTTCTTCCGCACTTCGCTTTCGCGCTGGGTGGCAGGGTCTGCCGCGTCAAAAATCACTTTGCCGTTGACAATGATTTTCCCTCTATCGGGCTTTTCCAGGAAATTAAGGCAGCGGAGCAGTGTAGTCTTCCCGCTCCCGGAAGAACCAATAATAGCAAGTGTTTCGCCTTTCTCCAGGGAAAAGTCGATCTTCTTCAGAACCTCATGTGCTCCAAACCACTTCTCAATGTTTATGACTTCGAGAATCGGCAACCCAATCCCACCTTTTATGCACGGAAATAGCCCAGTTTCTTTTCAAGCCGGTCGAGCAGCAGAGTCAGCACTCCCACAAAGATCAGGAAGTAAATGCCGGTGGCGAACAANGGCCAGATGAGCCCTTTGTTGGAGTACTCATTGGCCATCATGATGATTTCTTTGTTTGAAATAATACGGGCAAGGGCTGTATCTTTAACCAATGTGATCACTTCATTGCCAACCGGAGGGAGGATCCGCTTCACGACTTGCAGCAGGATGACGTGGAAGAAGATTTGTTTCTTGGTCATGCACAGGACCTGGCCGGCTTCATACTGGCCCTGTGGTATGCTTTCAATACCGCCGCGGAAGATCTCTGAGAAGTAACAGGCGTAGTTGATGACAAAGGTCACTGTGGCTGCGACGAAACGGCCAGAGTAACCNCTTGGCCAGCGGAACCACAAGCTCATCAGGCTGGGCCCGTANTACACGACGATGATCTGCAGCATCAGCGGCGTTCCCCGGATGATCCACACAAATGTCCGGACAAGCCACCGCAGCGGCCTGAAGCGGCTCATGGATCCGAAGGATATGATTAACCCTAAAGGCAGGGAAAAGAGCAGTGTTAAAGCAAAAAGCCGGCAGTTGAGGAGAAACGCCTCAGTCAGCCGTTCAATAATTACAGGTATTTCGTTCATGTCTGTTCAACCTCGTAATCAGTTAGCGGGACAGGGGGTGTCCCTGTCCCGGTGATTGGGTGTGCTTAAAGCATCTGGTCCCGTGCATGCCTGCGCATGCCTGTGCACGCCTGTGCACGCCTGCGCATGCTTGTGCATGCAGCTGTGGACGAGTAATTGTATGCAGTCTTATGTATATCCGTCTTATGTATGTGTGCCAGCTTGGTATCACGCCTATTCAACGTCGGCGAGTTCAAGCCCGTATTTTGCCGCCAGGGCAGCCAAAGTGCCGTCGGCGCGGAGTTGGTCGAGGATCTTGTTTACTTCGGCGCAGATGTCGGACCCTTTACGGAAGGCGATCCCATAGTCTTCTTCAGCTAGGTAATCCACGATCACCAGATCGCTGTAGCTGGTACCCGGGCCGGTCATTGTCTTGGCCAATGTCAGATCAAGTACGGCTGCATCGGCGGTTCCAGCTTTCACTTCGATCAGACACTCTGTCTGCACGCTCTTGGGGATGTAGTCGGCTTTCTGCAGGTTGGCATCGGCGAAAATGGCTTCTTCGCCCACGGATCCTTGCTCTGCCACGACTGTTTTGCCGATCAACGAGGCTGTACCGTTGTATGCAGCGCCTTTTTTCATCAGGACTACTTGAGCGTTCTTCACATAAGGTTTGGTGATCTCCATGTTCGCTTTGCGGTCTTCGGTGATTGTCAGGCCGTTCCAGATGCAGTCGATGGCTTTGGCGTTCAGTTCTATTTCTTTTGTGCTCCAGTCAATCTCGACAAACTGTGGCTCAAGGCCGAGTTTCTCGGTGACAATGATCGCCAGCTCTGTGTCGAAACCGGTGAAGTTACCTTTTTCATCTGTGTAGTTCATGGGTGCATATACTGTGTAACCAATAATCAGCTTGCCTTTTTTCCTCACATACTCCAAATCGCTTTCGCCTTGGGTCTGGGCGTGCGCCATGGGTACAAGAATCAAGGCCAGCAGCAACAGCAGCAGTAAAGACAGTCTTTTCCCATTGAGCTTTTCCATGTTATTCCCCCCGATATCAGTCTGAAAGCGTTTGATGATTATCTATTATAGCACCGTGGTGTGGTAAAGTAAATTTATAAATTGTAATGTATATTAAAACTTGTCTGCCGTTCGCCGAAATTGATGAAAGCGGCAATGTCAATGTGTTCTTGGTGAATGCCGGCCGGCTGTGCAGTATGTTTGTGTTTCATACATGTGTATGTATATTAGTGGCACAGGGGGTGGTACAGGGGACGGTTCCTTGTACCACTCCCTTGTACAACTGATCTCAAGCCGTTCGAGCCGTTTCGCTTGGGTGGTACAAGGAACCGTCCCCTGTACCCTGTACCACCCTTTATCACTCACCTTTTCACGCCATCAAATACCGGATTTGATCCGATAAACTCAAGTGCTCTGGGTCCCAGTTCCTTGGTGGGCAGTCCACTATTTCATACGGCAGCCCCAAAGCTTTGACAAAATCATAAAAATACTCGTCCAGCCAAGGCGGTGTCCAGGCGCCGGACCTGCAGATATGCACCACGGCTGCGGTAATGCATTTGCCATTTAAATAGCGGAAATCACAATACCTTATGTTATAAAGATTGTTGATCGCCATAAAGTAATCCGGCTTCTCAGAGGTAAATGGGCTGTAGAATATGTTAGCCTCGCGAATAAGCTCCTCTTTGAGAAGTTTCCCAAGCCAATTGGAACAGTTGACTTCGAAGCTGAGCGCTGAGATCCCTCCATAGCCAAGGTCAGCGTGGGCATCAAACAGGTACACCGCTCGGCAGTAGTGCTTCTTCGCAATTGCATAAGATAAAGCATGCGAATCTGAAACATAGGTCTTTACATCGGGGGTAAACCTGAAGTGCCTTCTGATCCTGGCCCAGAAACTACCCTGCTTCGGCGAAAGTTTGAACGCTTTTTGAATATCTTCTCCCCGCAATCTTGCCTGGATATACCGTTTGTACCAGCCGTCAATCAAGCTTCTTCTGTCTTCGGTATAAGAACCTGAGTTGTATTGCGTGTAAATAAAATAATCCCAGTCAACTGACAACAAGCACTTTTCCATATCTTAACCCCCCTGTTTGAAGCGTTAAAATATGCGTGCGATGGGATCTTCTGTTATATTATATCTTACCATAGATCAGCGTAAACAGCGCAGACAAATGATCACCGTGTTGATAGCAAATAATAAATGTGTTACAATCAGCGCGAAAATCCAGTGCAAAGGTGGCGCAGCAGATGAAACAAGGTCGGCCCTATCCCAAAGTGTTCATCTCCCGTAAAGCGGAGCGCAGTGTCAAAAATGGGCATCCATGGGTATACGGCGAAGAGATTGTCGAAATGGAAGGTGTGCCTCAAAATGGCGGGCTGGTGGATGTGCTTGCCGGGAATGCATACATGGGTACGGGCTTTTACAACAGCTCCAGCAAGATCGCTGTCCGGCTTGTATCGCGCAACGCCAACGATGGATTTGACGCCCGCTTTTGGCGCCGCAGGGTTGAATATGCAGTCCGTTACCGCCAAACTGTCATGCCGGGTGCAGACTTTGCCTGCTGCCGCTTGATTCACAGCGAAGCTGACCAAATGCCGGGGCTGACAGTGGACCGCTACGGCAGTCTGCTTTCTGTGCAGGTGGCCAGCCTTGGCATGGAGCTTGTCAAAGATACTGTCTACGACGCTCTCTTGAATGTGCTTGCCGAAATGGGTGAAACGATCACAGGCATCTATGAGCGCAACGATATTGCCGCACGCACGCTGGAAGGGCTGCCGGAGTATAAGGGCTGGTACTGTTTGGATGGCCGGCCTGTTCCTGAGTCTGCTGTGGTGGAAATCTGTGAAAACGGTGTACGCTATCTGGTGGATGTGGAAAATGGGCAAAAGACCGGCTTTTTCCTGGATCAGAAGTATAACCGTGCTGCCGTGGCCCGGATTGCCAAGGGGAAGCGGGTTTTGGACTGCTTTACTTATGCCGGTTCGTTTGGGCTTAATGCGGCGCTCGGTGGTGCAGAGCATGTGACATGTGTAGATGTCTCGCAGCAGGCTGTTGATATGGCGAAGGCAAATGCGGTGCGCAATGGGCTGGACGGGAAAATGGACTTCTTATGCGAAGATGTGTTTGAGCTGCTGACGCGATTGGCTGAGCGGAAATCTCGGGATTATGACCTGATCATCCTTGACCCACCGGCTTTCACGAAATCTTCGAAAAATGTGAGAGCTGCCGCTCGGGGATATAAGGAAATCAATCTGAAGGCGATGAAGCTGCTGCCTCGTGGTGGGTATTTGGCTACTTGCAGCTGCAGCCATTTCATGACGGACGAGCTGTTCCGCGAAGTGCTGGCAAGTGCGGCAAGGGATGCGGCGGTATCGCTGAGGCAGATTGAGGCTCGGCATCAGGCTCCGGACCACCCCATTCTATGGGGAGTTCCGGAGACGGAATACCTTAAGTTTTACATATTCCAAGTCGTATGATACTGAGTGTGGTTGTGGGTGTGGTACAGGGGACGGTTCCTTGTACCACACCCTGTACCACCCGAAGCTTACCACACAAACGGAATCAGCCTGTACTTCACCCGCTTTTTGTACTCCGCATAGCCCTTGAGGTTTTTCTCCAGCACCTCTTCCTCATTACGGATTCTCATGACCGTAATCACCGGGTAAAGCAAGAACACAAGAAACGAGAAGAACGACCCCAGCACCAA
>JGI24713J26584_10001631_pt1 | contig 16174 bp, 14 predicted proteins | sample BioPla4DNA1_FD_26584 | JGI IMG/M metagenome (IMG submission 26584) | reverse complement strand
CAATTTTTATTTCTACGACTGCCATAAGGTGCCTCCTCTAAAAACTAATCTAAAACAACCTTGACTGCTTTTTAAAAGATTCATTATATTGTATCTTAACACCAACAAAAAAGTTCAACACAAAAAGGGGCGTTCAACTCATGTTGGCACAGACCATGATCGAAAGGGCGAAGGCAATACAGGATTGGATGGTAAAAATCAGGAGGGATTTTCACAAATATCCCGAACTTTCGTCACAGGAAAAGCGCACGCGCGATATGATAACAAGTTACCTCAAGAGCTTGGAAATACCTTATAAAACGTTTAACTACCATTATGGCGTCATTGGCCTGATAAGAGGAAAGGGCGGCTCGACCGTAGCCTTGCGCGCCGACATGGACGCCCTCCCCATCGAAGACAGGAAACACGTAGAATACGCCTCACAAAACAGGGGCGTTATGCATGCCTGTGGGCACGATGCCCACATGACGATATTGCTGGGAGCAGCGAGATTGCTAGCGGAAGACAAAAACTTGCTTCAAGGCAACGTTCTGCTTGTCTTTCAACCGGCTGAAGAAACAACAGGTGGGGCAAAACAGATGATAGAAGATGGTATTTTCGATGATAGCGTAAAGGCCATCTTTGGCCTTCACGTATCGAACGAGATACCGACCGGCAAAATCGGCATCAGATATGGTCAGATGAACGCTGCATCCGATATGCTAACGCTTAAAATCTTAGGCAAAAGTACTCACGGAGCATATCCCCATGAAGGTGTTGATGCCATAGTGATCGCGGGGCAAATGATTTGCGCCCTGCAAACGATAATAAGCAGGGCAACGGACCCCAGGGATTCGGCCGTGTTGACCTTTGGCACCATAAGGGGCGGCAGTCAAAACAACATCGTAGCCGATGAAGTAACGCTGACAGGAACCTTAAGGACTTTGTCACCAAGCACTCGTGAGGCTTTAAATGATAAGATCAAGACAATATGTAGAATATATCCCCAAAGGCATGGGAGGCCGAGGAATTTTGGAAAGGATAAAAGGATACCCTGCGCTGACAAACCATCCTCAATGGGTGAAATTGATAATAAAAACGGCAACTTCTCTTCTCGGAAAGGATGCGATCCTTCGACTGGAAAAACCGAGCCTTGGAGTAGAAGATTTTGCTTATTTCCTCGAAAAAATACCGGGAGCTTTTTACCAACTGGGATGCCGCAACGAGGCAAAGGGAACAATCCATCCGGGCCATAACGATTTATTCGACATAGACGAAGATTGTCTTCCCATTGGAGCGTCTTTGCAAGCTGCTTGCGCTTTGGAAGCGCTTTCTTCATTTTAATGATCGACAAAATATGGCCAGAATTGCCCCATTTCAAAGGACATCTGGATATGGGCGNTTAGCCCCCTTTCATTTACATTAAAGTAGCGACAATAAAACATAAGGGGGATTACTGAATGAAAAGATGTGGATGGTGGAGCACAGTTGTCATCTTTGCCCTTTTAAGCTTATTTTTCGTGTCCGATTTTGCTCATGCGGAAAAAGAGCAGCTTAATGCCTATACCATATGGTCGGAGCGTTATGCCAATGCGATATTCACCGCCTTCACGAAAGATACCGGTATCAAGGTCAACTGGATGAGGTTTTCTTCAGGAGAAGTACAGGCAAGGCTTGAAGCAGAAAAAAACAATCCTCAGGTTGACGTCGTATTCGGCAATATGGCCGAGGCCTTTGTGGACGGCGTCCAAAAGGGACTTTTCGATCCTTACAAACCAAAGGGCGCGGAAAACATTCCCGATGCCTTCAAGGATCCTAAGGGGTATTGGACCGGCGTCGCCATAGACCCGATTTGCTTCATGTTCAACACTAAATTCTTAAAAGATCACGACTTAAACCCGCCGACGTCCTGGCAGGATCTGCTAAATCCCACATATAAGGGACAACTTCAAATGGCCGATCCGAGGACTTCAGGCACAGGGATGTACAGGCTTCTAAGCGTCATACAGGCCATGGGAGAAGACGAAGCCTACAAATACGAAAAGGCCTTGAGCCAAAACGTTCAGGTTTACACTAAAAGCGGCGCGGGCGGAGCGCTCCCCATAGCCAGGGGACAGGCAGCGGGCGGCATATTCTTTCTGGTTGACGCCCTGGAGATGCAAAAAAAAGGCTACAACGTAACAATAAGCTATCCCAAAGAAGGCGTCGTCGCCGGCATCGAGGCAATGGGCTTGGTCAAAGGAGCTAAACATCCCGATCTTGCCAAGAAGTTTTTGACTGGGCTTCCACCGAGAGGATGCAAAAATTATATGAGGAAAACGATATCAACTTGATACCGAGCAACCCCAACGTACCAGTTTTCGATCCGGCTTTGGATATATCAAAAATAAAAGTTTTACCTTTAGATGTCGAATGGGCGGGCAAAAATCGCGATCGCCTGGTCGAGCGATGGATAAATGAGGTCCTTCAGTAAAAATAAACGACGTCAAAAGCCCGATACCGCGCTAGTGGCCTTGTGGCTTGGGATATGGATATTTTTAAGCGTGTTTGTCCTATACCCCTTAGCGCGGTTAATTTACGTGGTATTTTTTTCCGACGGCGGAGTGAGCTTAGCCGTTTTAAACAAGGTATTCAGCAGTTGGTACAACAGAAAGGCCTTCATAAACAGCCTGATTTTGGCTTCGGCAGTAGGAATTAGCGGAACCGCATTAGGTTTTTTATTCGCCTTCTCGGTCACGAGAATCAACTTGCCCAAAATCGTTAAGTGGTTTATAAGCGCCATCATCGTGCTTCCCTTCGTGTCTCCGCCTTTTACAAGCAGCATAGCTTTAACGATGGTACTGGGGCCAAACGGATTGCTGCTTAAACTACTTCACATACCGGATTTCAACATTTACGGATTCCTTGGGACCTGGATAGCAGAAACCTTGACCTATTTCCCCGTTGCGTTTCTAACGCTTACGGCGGTGCTTCAAGCGATAGACCCGAACCTAGAAGACGCGGCAATGAGCATGGGAAGCACCGCGTGGCATACTTTCTGTACGGTGACGTTGCCCTTGAGCATCCCGGGGCTTGCTAACGCGTTTTTGCTGCTTTTCGGGAGTTCCCTGGCGGATTTCGCCACTCCACTGGTCATGGCAGGTCACACCTTTCCCGTCTTGCCAACGCAAGCTTACATGCAGATAACGGGTATGTACGACATTCAAGGAGGGGCAGCCATTTCCTTTGTGTTGCTCGTTCCCGCCCTTATTGTGTACTTGCTGCAGCACTACTGGGTAGAAGGCCGTTATTACGTTACCGTATCAGGAAAAGCCGGCGCTCGCTCCAAGCCCAAGGGTGCCGGTACTATTGCCGAAGCTGTGATGTTGGCCGTCATTTCCTTCATTTCTTTGTTCATCATTTTCCTTTATTCCATAATATTTTTGGGATCCCTGGTCAAGGTCTGGGGAGTGGACAACAGCTTTACCCTGGAAAATTACATGTACGTCTTCACTGTAGGATGGAAGGCCGTAAAGGACACCGTTATGATAGCCCTTGTGTCAACCGGAATCGGCAGCGTGCTGGGCGTTGCAATAGGTTATCTCGTAAACAGAAAGGAATTGCCCGGGAGGAAGGCCTTGGAGTTTATGTCTTTACTTAATTACGTACTGCCCGGAACGGTCATAGGCATCGCGTACGCCATAGCATTTAGCTCAGGCCCGATAGTATTGACTGGGACCATGACGATCATCGTAGCGCTTTGCGTATCGAGATATGACGCAACGGGAATCAGGGCTACGACAGCTACGTTAAAGCAAATAGATCCTTCATTAGAAGAGGCGTCGCTTAACTTGGGCGCTTCAAAACTGACTACATTCAGAAAGGTAACGGTGCCTTTGATTGCACCGGCGATAGCCACCGGGACGCGTTATTTATTCGTGGTCTCCATGACCGCGATAAGTGCTACGATATTTCTGGTCTCGGTGCGATGGAGCTTGCTGACCGTGCGGATACTTGAGTGCATCACGGAGCTGTTATTCGCACAGGCGGCGGCCTTTTCTGTGGTCCTNGTACTCATAGTCGCGCTAGCTATGTGGGCCATAAGGTTGCTTTTTAGCATGCTCTACCCTAATTATTTCAGGGAGCAAAGGGGGATATAAATTGACCGTGCCCATTTATCTAAAACATTTGACCAAAGTCTTTTACAGCAACGGAACTGCTCTTAAGGCGGTAGACGACGTCAACCTTCAAATCGAAGCAGGAGAATTGGTGACATTGCTTGGACCCTCGGGATGCGGAAAGACNACTATCCTGCGCATGATAGCCGGGTTTGAAACGCCGACGGAAGGACAAGTCTTCATTGGCAAACGTGACGTGACGGATATAGNAGCAAACAAACGTAACATAGGATATGTATTTCAAAACTACGCCTTATTTCCTCACATGACAGTATTTGACAACATCGCCTACGGGCTTAAGGTGAGAAAGTTACCAGCCTATGAAATCAAAAGACGCGTCACTGAAGCCCTTCAAATGGTGAGCTTAGAGGGTGTAGAAAATCGCTTCCCAAATCAACTGTCGGGCGGAGAACAACAAAGAGTTGCACTGGCACGGGTTTTGGTGATCAAACCTCAAGTGCTGCTCATGGACGAACCGTTGTCCAACCTCGATGCAAAACTTCGGATATACATGCGCGCCGAGATTCGTCAATTGCAAAAGAAGCTTGGCATCACTTGCATTTACGTGACCCACGATCAAAAAGAAGCCTTGGCGATGGCGGACAGGATCGCCGTCTTAAACGAGGGCAAAGTTGAACAAGTAGCAACGCCTTTCGAGCTTTACGCCAACCCGGCTTCCCTTTTTGTCGCCGACTTTATCGGCCAAGCCAATATCCTTAAAGGGAAAGCTTCTTCTATCAAAGGCGAACTCATGGATGTGCTTTTTCACGGAGTTACCTTTACCGTTCAAATTGACGCTCAAAGGCGTTTTAAATTTAACGTTGGAGACGAAGTCGCGTTGGTCGTCAGGCCTGAATCGATCAAGCTTGGCAATGTAGACAACAGGTCGCTAAAAGGCAAGGTAGTTAGCGCGGTATTCCTCGGAGACGAAATCGAATATGCCGTAGAAATAACGTCAGGCGATCTGATCCGCGTAACCGAACCTTACCGCAAAGATGCCCACCTTTACAGTGAAGGAGAAACCGTCGGACTCTACCTAGACCCCTTAGACATTAAGGCCTTGCCAGTGTAAAAAAGAAGGATGCATTGAAACCACAGGTGTAACTACAATTACATCGGATTTTACACCAGTTGCCCCATGCGAATGTTCATCCCGTCAAAGGCGTTAGCTCTCTTTATGGAGTGCCATCTTTTTTTATATATGATGCTACCTACATAGCACAAAACATTCACGGTATGTCTTTTAGGGCCTTTAAGCGCTCATAGATGGGAGGATGAGTTAAGTACCACATCTCGTATAAAGGATGCGAAGGAAGCCATCCAAGGTTGCTGGTAGAAATCTTTGAAAGCGCTTGGGCCATCTGATGGCCGCCTAAACGACTGGCAGCAAAAAAATCTGCTTCCAGTTCCTGCCTCCTTGAAACGCTCAATATCAGGGGTTGAAAAAATAGGGTTACAAGCATATTCAAAAACAAAAAAGCATAGACCGCGAAAGTTTGCGGACTTTGTGCATGAAAGCTTTGGCCAAAACCGGCGTTGAACATGATGTAGGCAAGAAGGATCAAAATAATCTGCGCTGTCCAAAGAAGCCCCATGCGCTTTATGGCGTGCCGAGATATCCAATGGCCAAGCTCATGCCCAAAAACGGCACATACTTCGTCTGGGGTTAAGCTTGAAAGCAACGTGTCGAAGAGGACTATCTTCTTCGCCTTCCCCAGGCCGGACACGAAAGCATTGCTGTGTAACGTCCTTTTGGAAGCATCCGCTACATATATGCCACTATTTTTTAAGCCCATCTCTGCCAGGAAGCTTTCCAGCTTCTCCGCTACTTCTCCTTGAGCAAGGGGCGTTAGTTTAAAAAACATCGGAATTATTACAAAGGGGAGGATGAACATAGCCACTATCTCAAACAAAATTAAAGCTATGGCCAAATAAAGAGGCCATAAAGGACTTTTAAAAAGCAGGGCGAAACAGCCAAGCCCGCCAAAAGACACAAGGGACATCAAGATGAGTTTTATAGCTTGATCTCTGAAGAATGTTTTTTTGGTCACACGGCTGAAGCCAAAGGTACGTTCAACGTCAAAAACCTNTATCCAGCTCCAGGGTAAAGAACANATCCAAAAAAGCAGGGCCATTGAAGCACCTAACAGCCCGGATGCGAGCAAGGGGGCCCTAATTTTTAACATCAGATACTCATCGATCAGGGTAGGTACACCCCACATTACAATAAGGGCATATAAGGCATAATTTGTCAGAGTTTCGCCCAAAGAAACTTTGAGTCGCTCCTTAGCATAGGCAACACTTCTATCCCACTTGAAAGAAGGCAAGTAAGTTGTCTCCTTATAATCTAAAGGAAGGCCTGTTTTCCCTTTCAGGTAACGCCATTCGAGCAAATGCAACAAAGCCTCCCACAGTGCTGCACTTCCCCAAAGGAGCCAAAATAAGACTCTCCACATATTCACGCTAATCTTCGCTCCACGTCATGGGATGAGGGATCTTAGCGTACTTGCTGCGCCGCAGATGTCCTTTTGCGATACTACGGCCGATATTACGGCAACGCCCACTGCTCCGGCTTGCAAAGCCCTTTTAACGTTATGCGCTCCGATCCCGCCAATTGCCACGCAGGGAAGCGAAGTGCTTTTGCAAACTTCTTCTAGCCCTTCGATGCCTATTGTCTTTGCATCGGACTTGCTCGACGTGCCAAAAACGTCCCCCACACCAAGGTAGGCAGCTCCCCCTCTTTCAGCTNCTGCTGCTTGAGCGGGAGTCCTGACGGAAATTCCNATTATAAAACCGGGNGGCGTTATCTTCTTCGCGGCCTGTAGGGGTAAATCTTCTTGCCCCAAATGCACTCCGTCCGCNTCGGCAGCAAGAGCTACATCCAGTCTGTCGTTGACTATAAACAGTGCGCCCCNTTCGCTGCAGACTTCTTTAACGATCAGGGCTGCTCTATAAAAATCGCGTCCTTTCATCACCTTGTCGCGAAGTTGAATGGCCGTAGCCCCACCGGCTATGGCCAAACGAGCTTGCTCACGCAAGGGAACGCCTTTCCCCAGTATTCTGTCCAAGATAACGTAAAGTTTCAACTTATCCTTCAAATCCAACAACTTCACCCTCTTGTTAGTTTAGAAGTCAATCTTTTCCCATTGGGAGATCTTAAAAGACCTCGGGTTTCTCGTATAAGCATAAAGAGCGTCAAAAAGGTGTGGGCGGAAGGTGCCGGGGCCTTCGGATTCCCTTACCGCCCTTTCAGCAGCAGCGCCCATGAGCGCGAGGGCAGTCATAGATGCTATAAGCGGTTCTGCAACGGTCATGCAGGCTGCTATCATAGTGCCAACATAACATCCAGAGCCGGAGACAAGGGAAAGCCACTCATGGCCGCTTTTTAACGAGTAAACCGCCTTTCCGTCGGATACGTAATCCGTCGGACCTGTTGCAACGGCTATGCAGTCGTGTTTCCTGGCCGTGAATTTTGTGGCTAGGGCTGCACGGGGAGAACCTACCGAATCAACACCACGTACCTGAGCTTCTTCCCCACCGAGAAGCGAGATCTCGGCCCCATTACCCTTAACGACGCTAAAGGCCTTTGTATCGAGCAATCTTTCCACCAGGCCCATCCTCATTTTAGTGGCCCCGTAACCCACAGGATCTAAAAGAGCAGGCTTGCCAAGCTCGCGGGCTTCTCTAGCGGCGGCAAACATCGCTTCAATCCCTTCTTTAGATGGAGTTCCTATATTAATCACTAAAGAGTCGGCAGCTATGACCAGCTCAACCGCTTCTCCCGGATACAAAGACATGACCGGCGAGGCTCCGATTGCCAAAGCCAAATTGGCTTGCTCCCCGATGGCCACCATATTGGTCATGTGATATACCAACGGCCGCCGCGATACCATCTCCTCTATGACCTTAGCAAAGTCAAATTCATCGTTATGATCTGACATTTTTCATCCTCCCGCCGAATAGCGCAATTAAAACGAAAGCCTAATTATCTGGTTCCAACCAATCTATCTTAAATATGTGGCCCACGCATCCATATCCCTTTCCGCCTTTAAATCTATGTTCAATGGCGAGCCTGGTATAATCGCGTGCCCTTTTTACAGCTTCAAGGACGTCAGTTCCGGCTGCAAGTTCCGCAGCAATAGCGGCCGATAGGGTACACCCCGTGCCGTGGTGATCTTGAGTATCTATTCGCTTTTGCTCAAAAATATGAAAATTTCCCTCGTAATAGAATAAATCGACCACTTTTGCCCCCTCAAGATGACCTCCTTTTATCAGCACGCCTTTCGGACCTAAATCGGCAATCACTTCAGCTGCCTCCTGCATTTCAGCCACAGAGGTAATTGTCATGCCGCTCAACTTTTCTGCCTCGGGTATGTTTGGGGTCACAATGAAAGCAAGAGGCAAAAGCTCTCCTTTTAAGGCATCGACAGCAGCGCCAAACATCAAGGGATCGCCGCTTTGAGCTACCATAACGGGATCAACGACTAATTTGGCCACCCTGTGAACCTTCATGTTTTCAGCTACTTCAGAAATTGTCTCTTTTCTCGAGAGCATTCCAGTTTTTACCGCACTGACGGAGAAATCAGTCAATACAGCATGAATCTGTGCCCTGATAATGTCTGTGGGAATGTCAAAAACCCCATGCACTCCCAAGCTATTCTGAGCAGTAACAGCTGTCAACGCTGCGGTGCCAAAAACACGCAAGTGCAGAAAAGTAGCCAGATCTGCCTCTATCCCTGCTCCACCACCGGAATCGCTTCCAGCAATCGTCATCGCTATACCTCTATAAGTATGAGTCAACTTCATCCCTCCAAGCCTTTTTGTTATACGTTAAATCGTATTTCGATGATATCTCCATCTTTGACAACGTAATCTTTGCCTTCTAAGCGCAGTAAGCCCTTCTCCCTCACTGCAGCCATTGAAAATCTATGCTCCTTAAAATCGTCAAAATGCACTACCTGGGCTCGTATGAAACCTCTTGCCATATCGGTATGAACAGTACCTGCCGCATCCAATGCAGTGGAGCCCTGAGGGATCGTCCAGGCGCGAACCTCATCATCCCCAATGGTGAAAAAGGAAATCAGCCCGAGCATCTTATAGGCTTCCCGTATGAGCCTTTCCCTGCCAACTTCCTTTATTCCTAACTCCTCCATGAATTCCTTTTGGTCCTCTAAAGAAAGATCCGCCATCTCCATTTCCATTCTACCGTACATTTTGATAAGAGAAAGGCCACGATCCGAAACGAGTTTCACCATCTCCTTGTAGCCTGGGATTCTTTCATCGGTCATCTGTGTTTCATCTAGGTTTAGGACGATCAATTCTGGTTTAAGCGTCAAAAAAGAGAAACCTTTGGCTTTTTTAAGTTCCTCAGCGGTGAGTTCAAGCTCTCGCAAAGGCCGCTCCGAAAAAAGATGGGAGTGGCATTTCTCAAGCAATTTCTTTTCTTCGTTTTCCTCTTTTTGTAAAACCTTCTTTTTTGCAAGTCTATCCAATCGATTTTCAATGACCAACAGATCTCTAAATATCAACTCGGTCTCTACTATATCGAAATCCCTGACAGGGTTTATATCTCCTTCCGGATGAGGAACTTCAGGGTTATCAAAACACCTTATAACGTGAATTAACGCATCTGATTCGGCAACGAAAGATAAAAAGGCATTGCCCAAGCCGGCGCCTTTGCTCGCATCTTTTGAAAGTCCNGCAAGGTCAACGAATTCTATCTGGGCGGGAACCACCTTTTTGGGCTTATAAACTTGAGCAAGCTCTTCCAGTCTGGAGTCAGGCACATCTACTACAGCACGGTTCGGTTCCATGCGTCCACCTGCATAGGATTTCACCTCAGCACCAGCGGAAGTCACTACATTAAAAATCGTCGTCTTTCCGGATAAAGGTAGTCCAATAATTCCGCAATTTAACACGATCATCACCCCTTTCTTGAGTGCACATTACATTTTAATTCCTAAAATCTGTTCCAAATGACCTAAAGATTATATAAGCACAAATTTTGCTATGAGCCCAATCCAATACAGCTTTCAGCCTGTCGCTTAAAATAGCCCTGGCTTCGCTATAGGAAAGCCATCTATATTCATGATGCTCCGGGCGTCCAAGCTCTGATGAAATAGGTAAAAAGACATCTTTAGACTTAGACTCGGCAATGTAAAATCTGGCAACCTTGCCCTTACCGTATGGGGGCGTCTCGATGTAATCATCGAAAAACTGTAGGTCTTTTAATCCCGTTTCCTCAGCAATCTCACGTTTAGCTGCATCTAAGGGATCTTCCGATGGCTCAATCTCACCCTTTGGAAAATCCCAATTATTGTAAGCTCTGAGCAACAAGTATAAAGGCCTACCCTCTTCAAGCAAAAAAACTACCGCACCAGAACTTTTGCTTTTTACTCTCATCTTTTTAATCCACTCCTATTTAACTTTGCCGCGCCATACCTTCTAAATTTATGCTACCATTATGTCCTAGCTAGTTAATATTAGCACGATCTTTTAATCGTAAATATAACCTACCGCATTTTCCTCCTTTATTTTAATATAATCACGTCAAAGCGGTGGTTCCGATGAGAGGTTCCCTTCTCTTTGATAGGTTTAAAGCAAAAATTGATCAAAGGAGTTGACATTAATGAAGAAACGAAGCTTTTTAACATGTTTACTCGTAATGGTCTTTACGGNACTGATGGGCATATATACTCTTAGTGCCCATGGGAATGCTTTAACCCCGCTTGCTCCGTCTAAGATTGATGTCTTTCCTGAAGGCGCCTTTCTTTACTTTGAAGTACCCCCTGGAGAGACAAATGTTATCCTTCCTCCATCAATAGATCCTAACAGCATATCCGTACATCCCGATAACGGCGTCAATATAATTAAGCTAGAGCGGGATATGATCTTTCTCGATCAATGGTTTCCCCCGGAGCTAGAGGCTTTAAGGGATCAAATTAGCTTAAAGTTGACGCAGATTTCAGAAACCGAGTCCCAACTATATGCTTTAAGGCAATCCGCGAAAATACTTGAAAACACTGTCCTCCCACTTGATACTTCTAAGGGAATGAAAATCATTGAGGAATTGCAAAAAGAAAGATATGACATCGAACAAAAAGTTTGCAATTTAGAGATAAAACTAGAAGAACAAAAAGCGGGTTTAAAAATTTTGCAGAATCGCTGGAATGAACTTCGCCCAAAAAATGACTTTGCCGCGAACATAAAGCTGTCTTCGTCCGGAAAAGGAAAAATAACCATCAGGGCCTTTAGCAGCGAGGCTGGCTGGCAACCCCTTTATTACGCAAATTACGACTCTCAAAAGGGAGCATTGACGCTTGACCTCAAGGCTGAAATTATGCAAAAAACCGGAATTCCTTGGAAAGGAGAGATAAAACTTTATACCAACCCCGCACAAAATGAGGTTGAACTTCCGGAGCTTCCGCCCTTAATCGTTGAGTTTCGAGAACCTATCAGTATAAAAAGTCTTTCCACCAAAGCAGAAGACTTTGCTCAAGAAGCTATCGCAAGGAAGGAATCCCTTCCTGGTCTCGTATACACTATAAAGGATCAAGTTTCAGGAACTGGGACTCCTACGATATTGCCGCTTGAAAGATACAACGGAAAAGTAGATGCAGAAATAATCTGCTTGCCACAAATTGATTCGCAGGCCTGGATCATTGCTCAAACGAGCCCCCTAGATAAGTCCCTTTTAGAAGGGAAAGTTTATCTTTCGATAGACCATACACCCACAGGAATTACAACTATTCAAACCACGAGCATGGGTGAAAGTCTTCGTTTGTCTATGGGTAGAGTGCCATTGGTAATGGCAAAAAAGGAGGCTTTGATACCAAAATCCGGAGAGAAGTGGACCAAGGGAACCCTCGTAGACGGATATGATATTCACGTAGTAAACGGACTTTCAAGCGAAATAACGGTTAGTGTAATAGACAGAATTCCCGTTAGCACTCATCAAGACATAAAGGTAGACGTAATAAACATTGACCCCAAACCAACAGAAATGACGCAAAAGGGACTTTATACATGGAACTTAAAGCTAAAGCAGGGAGAAGAAAAAACGATAACCGTGAAATACGAGATAACCTATCCGGAGAACAGGGAAATCATCATACATCCAACCTTTTAAGTCGCCATAGTTCTTGGCATCCGTCTTGTTTTCCTTGACAAGTTATTGTTGAGGGTATAAATTTGGTTAGGCTAACTTCTTCTAACTAACTTTTGTATCCTAAAAGGGACGATAAATGCGCATCACATTATGAAAGGAAGTATTCATGTACATGACAGAACGAGCTGAAGAACGAGAAAAAAACATACCCCTTGTTCTATTGGCCAGCGGTCGAGTTGCAGAGATTGTTTCTCTACCGCTGGGTCAATGTGGAAGGAGGCTTGAGGCGTTGGGGCTCAGGCCGGGCAAAAAAATAAAAAAACTTCACGGCATGCCTTTTTGTGGTCCTGTTGCGTTAGATATAGACGGAAGACAAGTTGCTATTGGATATGGGGCAGCATCAAGCATCATCGTAAAGCCAGTGGAAAATGATCTTTCGGAGTGAATGAAGTGTCTTGTCGCGGTATATTCAACAAATTATTGAAAAAAAACAAAGGAGCAAAAGAAGACCACTTTACGAACGAGAAAAGCAGCAATCGAGTTGACACCTTTGACCATGATGTTTTCCAAAAAATAACGTTTCCTTCATGTGTCATGGGGACACAATGTAGCGAATGTCCTTTGGCTTTGCAATGCAAGAGAAAGGACGGTAAAAATCCACCAGTCTCGGCAAAGGTAGGTCGCGAACTCAAGAAAGTGCTGTTGATGGGCAATCCAAACGTGGGTAAAAGCGCCATATTTTCCCGCTTAACAGGGCTACACGCCATCTCTTCCAATTATCCCGGCACTACTGTCAGTTTCTTGGAGGGCTCAGTTGTAGTAGAGGGAGAAACATATAAACTCATTGATGTCCCCGGAGCTTACACATTAGACCCCACAAACGAGGCAGAAGAAGTAGCCCTTCGCATCTTAAACGAAGGGGCAGACATAGTTGTCATTGTTTTAGACGCAACGGCATTGGAAAGAAACCTCTATTTGGCTCTTCAGATTTTAGAAAAAGGTTACCCTTCCATATTGGTTTTAAATATGATAGATGAAGCCAGGCACAAGGGCATACATATCGATTCAAAGGTGCTGGAAGAAGAGCTTGGCGTGCCAGTGGTACCCACCGTTGCAGTTACGGGAGAAGGAATTTCAGCACTAAAAGCAGCACTTCACGAAGCACGTCCATCTTTNATACTGCCAATGAGCAAGGACGAGCGTTGGCGCTTAATTGGTGATATAGTAATGCGCGCCCAAATCGTAACGCACAGACATCATACCCTTCGTGACCGGCTAGAAGACTTAAGCGTCCACCCCCTCTCAGGAATGCTTTTAAGTATCTTGGTTATGACCTTAAGCTTTTATGCGGTTAGAGCTATTGGTGAAGGTTTAATAAGCTACCTATTCGAACCTTTTTTTAATTCAGTATGGGGACCGTGTTTGAGTGCCATATCAAGCGCACTTGGTGGATCAGGTTTTCTCCACGATATTTTGATCGGGCATCTAATAGACGGAAGTCTGGATTGGGAACAAAGTTTTGGAATTCTATCTACAGGACTTTATGTTGAATTCGCCATGGTCTTTCCTTACATCGTCTCCTTTTACTTAGTTCTTTCGCTGTTGGAAGATATAGGATATCTACCCCGATTAGCCGTCCTGTTCGACGCATTGCTCCACAGAATAGGCCTTCATGGTTTTGCCATAGTTCCTACTCTTCTGGGATTGGGATGTAATGTCCCCGGAATTTTAGCAACGAGAGTTCTGGAATCAGAGCGTGAACGATTCATCGCAGCAACATTAATTTCTGTCGCGATTCCTTGCGCCGGACTTCAAGCCATGATATTTGGCGCAATAGGTTCATTTGGCATGGGATATGTTGTTATGGTATATGTCTCCCTTTCCTTGGCGTGGTTGATATTGGGATTTATACTCAATAAAACCTTATCCGGACATAGCCCGGAGCTCATTGTGGAAATCCCGCCTTACAGGTTGCCATCCCTTCGTGATCTGGGTTTTAAACTTTGGTTTCGCATATCAGGGTTTTTGCTTGAGGCGACACCATTGGTGTTAATAGGAATTTTCATCGCCAATTTACTATACTCCAGCCCAGCTTTGCCCTTTATATCAAACATCTTAAGCCCCTTTGCCCACCTGCTCGGTCTTCCGCCAGAAGCGATGGGTGCCATACTTCTCGGGCTTTTGAGGAAGGATGTAGCAGTAGGATTACTACTGCCTTTGCACCTAACTCCACAACAACTAATCGTCGCTACCGTAGTATTGGCCATGACATTTCCGTGTATTGCCACCTTCGTAGTACTTTTCAAAGAGTTAGGCGCAAAAAGATTAATTCAAAGCGTGCTTATCATGGTGTCCATAGCCATGATCACTGGCGTTGCTTTGAACCTTCTTTTCTCGCTTATGACTATTTAGGATTCAGGCTGCGTGATTGGGTGGAAAGAGAAGCTGAAACTTACTCTAAATCGCTAAATTTCACCTTAAAACACCTTAAAGCCGCTATAACGGCACTGCCAAACGTCCACCTTGCCATTCTTCAATGTGCCAAGGCACGTCAAATACATAACTTAAAATGTTGGCATCAATCTCTTTAGAACTGCAAAAGCAGTGAATAACGCCTTCCTTCATTAGCGCAATTTTGTCAGCAAAACGAAGCGCTAAGTTTATATCGTGCATCACGCAAAGCGCCGCCTTTTTACCTTTAATGTATCTTTGCAGTACCTTCATTATCGCAACGGAATGCTTCGGATCAAGCGCACTAGTCGGTTCATCCAAAAGCAAAAAAGACGTGTCTTGTGCAAGACACTGAGCGAGGAACACCCTTTGCACTTCTCCCCCCGATAACGTGGTGATTAAACGTTCATCGAAGCCTTCCATTCCAACTTCACTAAGACAACGTTGGGCTATTTCTACATCTTTTACGCCATAGTTGCCAAGAAAGGGAAGCCATGGATATCGTCCCAGCAAAACTATGTCCATAACCCTAAAGGGCGTTGTTACTTGCAGTTTTTGAGGCATATATGCAATTGACCTTGCCAGCATTTTGCGGGCCAAGCTTTCTATTGGTTGTCCTAAAACCTTTACTTCACCTTTCTTGTCAGCCAACCTAGCAAAGGCCTTAAGCATGGTGCTCTTGCCACTGCCATTGGGGCCAATTACTGCCACTAATTCTCCGCTTTGTACTTCGATCGAGACATTATGAACAATTTCCTTCTCGCCATAATAAACGGAGACATCGGTTGCATCAAGTATTATCGGTCTTGCAGGTCCAGACTTGCTCAATGCCAAAACACCGTCCAATTCATGAAGACTTAAAAAGAAGCACGCAAAAAATTGGTCCGCCGATGAGGATGGTCAATACTCCCACTGGCAAAGATCCCAGAGCCCTAGCAGCGATATCTGCCCATAGCAAAATGAGACCTCCGCCAATCCAAGAGGCAAAAAGAAGTCGCTTGTGGGAATGTCCTACTATCATTCTAAATAGATGTGGCACTATTAGGCCGACAAACCCTATGACTCCACAATAAGAAACAGCTAATGAAGTGATGAAGGAAGCCACACAGAGTAGGATCCATCTCACGCGCACGATATCGACCCCTAAAGTTTCGGCCTTTCCCTCCCCAAGCGATACCAAATCCAGCTCCCTATGCAACAATAAAAACAATAGTGCCACACATGACCCGAGAAGACAACCGGGCAGCCATTTCCAACTTGCCGAATTAAAACTCCCCATTACCCAAAANAAGAAAGCCCCNAGTTTCTCNGGGAANAAAGTTTGAAGCAACATCATTAGAGCTTGAAGAATGCTGCTTACAACTACTCCCGATAAGATNAGCCTCGTGGGATCCACAGAGCGAGACCTATGGCTTAAAGCCCATACACCAAAAAGGGTTAGGATGCCCCCCAAGAACGCAAATAACCTGATAAGGCTAAA
>JGI24713J26584_10001629_pt1 | contig 16189 bp, 15 predicted proteins | sample BioPla4DNA1_FD_26584 | JGI IMG/M metagenome (IMG submission 26584) | reverse complement strand
TTCAAAAAAAGTGGCATGACGGTCCGTCTTGCCCACATTTTCCAAGTCAGGAGTGCGCAGGCAGCGCTGGCAGGTTGTCACCCGCCGGTGCTCAGGTTCGGCCTGCCCCAAGAAATACGGTTTAAAGGGAACCATGCCCGCGCCGGTCAAAAGCAGGCTGTCGTCACCGTGCGGAACCAGGGAGGCACTGGGTAATATCTTATGGTCTTTCGATTTAAAGAATTCCAAGAACATGGAACGCATCTGATCAGCTGTAACGTACTTCATCATACCCGCATCTAAATGCGGTTTCCCCCCTTCTTTTCTCCACTATTCCTATCTTATCCAATGGCATAAACCTTGTCAACACTAGGGCTTAGGCCTCTTCCACCCGTTTGAGCACGTAAAGAAAGGCTATGCGGACGACAGCCGCCGCCGGGACGGCGACCAGCATCCCGATGATCCCCATCAGCTCACCACCGGCGAAAATAGCGAAGATCACCGCCAAGGGGTGCAGTCCCACCCGCTCGCCGATGATTTTGGGGGAGATCACGTTGGCCTCAAGCTGGTTGACTACCACAAAAAGAATCAAGACCCAGAGCACAGACAGGGGGGACTTGGCCAAGGCAAAGAGGGAAGCGGGAACAAAGCCGATCACCGGCCCGAAATAGGGGATGATGTTGAAGACTCCTGCCAGAAGGCCGATAAAAACAGCGTATTTAATACCCAGCAGCGCAAGGCCGGCGGCAATCAGAGAGCCCACCAAGAGCGCGTTCACCAGTTGGCCGCGGATAAAGCCGTCGACCACACGGTTGATTTCCTTGCAAAATTTGAAGACTGTGAGACGGTAGCGTTTGGGGATCAACATGAAACTCCGCCGCTTGATCGCTTCCAGATCCCGCAGCAGGTAAAAAGCGAGGATCGGGGCGATCAAGAGGCTGATGATCTGCGAGACTATCCCCACCAGGATCCCGGCGATCCGCTGCGCCACACCTTCCACCAGCTGTTGGATGCGGCCGACGATCAGGTCAAAGCTGGCCTGGAGCACTTCCGGCACCGAGATTTTGTCGAGGCTGCGCCAAATGCCAAGGCCGTCGGCGAGCATTTCCGTCTGGTCAGGAATGGTTTTGATCAGTTCATCCACTTCTTCAGCGAGCTGGGGAATGAGAAAAGAAACAGAAAGACCGATAATCACCGCGAAGAGGAGATAGACCAAAATGATGGCAATGGGGCGGGGCACCTGGCGCCGCTCAAAAATCTGCACCAGGGGATAAGCTGTGTAGGCAATCACGGCTGCGAACAAAAACGGACTTAAAACCATNCTCACCCGGTATAGGAACAAGACAATCAGAGACAGCAGTACAATAAGAACCCATTTTCTCGTGTCCATGGTCTTATTATTGATAACCGCCGGCGATTTATGTAAAAGAGGCCGGACGGGCCGGCCCCTCTAACGGCGCAGCATGGCGAGTTTGCTGCCGAGCATGTCCCTGCCGGTTTGAAAGCCTTCACTGAGGCTGCGCATCAACCTGCGGCGGGTGAATTTCATCCTTCGCTGCATCGGGGTTNCCTCAAGCTTGTTCATGATATACATGCCAGCCAGGGCACCTAACACTCCTGCAATAAGCCAGCTTCTACCGGTTCGCATATGATCACTCCTCGGTAGTTATTATGCTCATTTCACAAAAAATTACCGCTCACCATAAAGCAGAGGCGGCGGTAATATGTGTCAAAGCAGGACTGGTGCCTACTGCACTGCCTGCAGTTTCTTCGACCGGTAGTCGGCTATGGCGGCCTTCAAAGCATCTGCCGCCAGGTTCGAGCAGTGCATCTTGATCGGAGGCAGTCCGTCCAAAGCATCGGCGACAGCTCTATTGGTGATCGCTTCCGCCTCGGTGATGGTCTTGCCCTTCACCAGTTCCGTGATCATGCTCGATGTGGCCACAGCCGCGGCGCAGCCGAAAGTCTTGAATTTCACATCCACGATCCGGTCATTTTCGACCTTGATCCAGATCTTCATGATGTCTCCGCAGCGGGCATTACCNTCCACCCCGANGCCGTCGGCGTCGGGAATCTCTCCCACGTTCCGCGGATGCTGAAAATGGTCCATTACTTTCTCAGAATACATGGCTAGTTTCCCCTTCACCCCGATTTAGCGTTCTAACTGGAAAACAAAGGCGACATCTCCCGCAGCCGTTCCACTATCGGCGGCAGGGTCTCAAGGACATAGTCAACGTCGGCGTCAGTATTATCCCTGCCCAAAGTCAGCCTGAGGGATCCATGGGCCACCTCATGGGAAAGCCCAATGGCCAGGAGCACATGGGACGGATCCAGCGAGCCGGAAGTGCAGGCTGAGCCGCTGGATGCTGCAATGCCCTTCAGATCCAGGTTCAGCAGTAACGACTCTCCTTCGATGAACTCGATGGACACATTGATGTTGTTCGGCAGCCTTTCAGTCCTGCTGCCGTTCAAGCGAGTGTGCGGTATGTTTAGGATCCCCTCCAGGAGCCGGTCCCGCAGCTTTTGAATCCGCGGCGTCACCACTTCCCGCTCGGCGGCTGCCAGTTCCAGGGCTTTGGCCATACCCACAATTCCCGGGACATTCTCAGTTCCCGCTCTGCGGCGGTTTTCATGCCCGCCGCCCTGAATCAGCGGCACCAACCGCACACCCTTGCGGACATACAAGGCGCCTACTCCTTTCGGGCCGTAGAGCTTGTGGGCCGACATGGTGAGCATGTCAACGTTGAGCTTCTTGACGTCAATGTCCAGCAAACCGGCAGTCTGCACCGCATCGGTGTGGAACAAGATCCCACGTTCTTTGCAGATGGCGCCGATCTGAGCTATTGGCTGGATCACACCTATCTCGTTGTTGGCGTGCATGATGGAAACGAGTATTGTATCGCCGCGGAGNGCGTTGGCGAACTCCTCCACGCTCACCAGGCCTTGATCGTCCACCGGCAGATAGGTCACTTCGAAACCTTCCTTCTCCAGCTGCTGCATAGGATGGAGCACAGCGTGGTGCTCGATGCTGGAGGTAATCAGGTGTTTACCCTTGTGCCGGTACTCCCAGGCAGCCCCTTTGATGGCCAGGTTGTTGGCTTCCGAGCCGCCGCCGGTGAAGATGATCTCGTTGAAATCCGCGTTGATAATCCCCGCGGTGGCCTGGCGCGCTTCATCCAGCGCTTTCCTGGCTTCCCTGCCGAAGCTGTAGACACTGGAGGCATTGCCGAATTTTTCTTTGAAATAAGGCATCATCGCCTCAATGACTTCGTCCCGCATTGGTGTGGTCGCGGCATGATCCAGGTAGACCGCTNTCATGTAGAATCACCTCTGAATTGCAGCTGTTGCCAGAATCTTTTTCGCCTCGTCTTTCAGCCATGCCAGAGTCGTTTTACTCAATACCTCTTCCATGCTGGCCTGCAGTTTCTGCCACAGCATCCGGGTTGCGCAAAGCTCCACGTGGTGGCAGTCGGCGTGAGCGCCTTCNACACAGTGCATGGGTGCAATCGGCCCTTCCAGCGTCCGGATGATTTCACTGATAGTTATCTCTTCAGGCGGTTTGGCCAGCTGGTAACCTCCCTGCGCGCCGCGGAAGCTGACTACCAGCCCCGCTTTCCGCAGTGCTGAGATTAATTGTTCCAAATAATGCTCCGAGATATCCTGCCTGGCGGCGATCGCACTGAGAGGCACCGGTNCTTCGGCGCTGTGGAGAGCCAAATCCAACATGGCTCGGACTCCGTACTCGCCTCTGGTTGAAATCCGCATTACACTGTCCTCCCAACAATTCCGACCAAATTCCTCGGAATTGGTTCGAAATAATAATAGCACAGACTGATTAGGGCTGTCAATCCAAAGTTGCCAAAAAATCCAGCCGTTCTTTGACTTCTTTTTCCTTTCCCTCGGTGGTGGGCTGGTAGAATCTGGCGCCGGCGATATTGTCCGGGACATACTGCTGCTTCACATAGTGGTGAGGGTAACCGTGGGGATATTTGTAGCCCACGCCGTGGCCCAGCCTTTTCGCTTGGGCGTAGCTCGCGTCCCGCAGGTGGGGAGGCACCGGTTCGTGNGCGGTGGTTTCGGCCACAGCCATGGCGCTGTCTATGGCCTTGACAACGGAGTTGCTCTTGGGAGCGCAGGCAATGTGGATGATCGCTTGTGCGATTGGGATCCGCGCCTCCGGCATGCCTACCCACTCCAAGGCGTTGGCCGCCGCATGGGCCACCAGCATTGCGGTAGGATCCGCCATGCCCACATCCTCAGAAGCATGGACGATCAGCCGCCGCACAATAAAGCGCGGGTCTTCCTGGGCATAAAGCATCCGGGCAAACCAGTACAAAGCCGCGTCAGGATCGCTTCCCCGCATCGACTTGATAAATGCGGAAACCACATCATAGTGGGAATCACCGGACTTGTCGTAATTGACCCGCTGAGTCTGGACCGCGTCTTCCATGACACTCAAATCAATAACCCGGATTCCCTGCTCATTGGGGGTGGTGGTCATCACCGCCAGTTCCAGGGCATTGAGGGCTACCCGGGCGTCGCCGTTGGAAGTTTCCAAAAGATGATCCAACGCTTCCGGGGTGATCTGGTGAGGATACTCGGCCAAACCTTGGGGAGATCTGCTTGCCTGTTCCACAACCCTNGCCAGTTCCGCCTTGGTAAGCGGCTTGAGCTGAAAGATCCTGGCCCGGCTGAGGAGCGCGGCGTTGACTTCGAAATAGGGGTTCTCGGTAGTCGCGGCGATCAGGGAGATGTCTCCGCTTTCCATGGCCGGNAGCAGCACATCCTGCTGGCCCTTGTTCAAGCGCTGAATTTCGTCGATGAACAGTATCGTCTTCTGNCTCTGGAACTTGAGCCGATCCTTGGCCTCGGCGATGATCTTCTTCAGTTCCGCCACTCCCGTGTCCGTGGCGCTCACCTGGATAAAATGGGCTTTGGTGACTTGGGAGATCACATAAGCCAGCGTTGTCTTGCCGCTGCCCGGCGGGCCGTAGAGAATCAGCGAGCCGATCTGATCGGCTTCGATGGCTTTCCGCAGGAGTTTGCCGGGGCCGAGAATGTGTTCCTGCCCAACAAACTGCTCAAGGTCAGCCGGCCGCATTCTCAGCGGCAGCGGTTTTTCAGTCCGATCCATATACGCCCTGCTGAAGAGATCCACGCTGCTCACCTCTTTGTTTGTTTGGACTACCTGGCCAAAAGATCCCGCACGACCACACTGGCCATCACATATCCGGCGACAGGCGGCACAAAAGCGATTGAACCTGGAGGATGCCTGCCGTTTTCTTTTTTGTGCACCTTAAGGGGCTGCTCGGTGGAAAACACGGTCTTAACTCCCGAGACAATACCCCTTTTCCGGAGTTCAGCCCTGATCACTCTGGCCAGCGGGCAGGTGTGGGTTTCACTGATATCCGCGGTTGTAAGCTTGGTGGGATCAAGCTTGTTCCCGGCTCCCATGGCAGATATGATCGGGATCCCAGCCCGGACACAGCCCTCNATCAAGTCCAGTTTCGCCGCCACCGAATCGATGGCGTCCACCACATAATCCGGCCGGTGGGCGAAGATCTCCGCCTCGTGCTCTTTTTGATAGAAAATGGGATAAGTGATCACCCGGCATTCGGGGTTGATGTCCTTGATCCTTTCAGCCGCCGCTTCCACCTTCAGCCTCCCCAATGTGGAAGTCAAGGCGATCAGCTGGCGGTTGAGGTTGGATGGGGCCACTTGGTCGTGATCCACGATCACAAGGGTGCCTATGCCTGTCCTGGCTAATGCTTCAACGGCAGCGGCTCCGACTCCTCCCATGCCAAACACGGCGACTGCCGCCTGCTTCAGTCTGCCAAGCCCGTCCCGGCCGATCAGCCATTCTGTACGCACGAATCTTTCCACTGCTGCCGCTCCTTTGCTGGTTTAAGCATATCAATCAGAAAAACCTCCTATTGCTAGGAGGTTTGCCTCGTCCTTCCCCACCATGTCGTTCAACTGGCCTGAATGAACCTGCTCTCAGCAGGTGGGTATTCTCCTAATAGCTTCATGTTTCCTTGGCTTGAAGGCCTACAATCCACTATTAGAGTCCGAATTCCCTTCGTATTGGTGTTGGCTCATAACAAGGCCAGTGNCATCCCGAACACAGCAGGGTCCCTGATTTAATCTTATATTAACATAAAACCGTGTTCAATGCAACCATTTGCTGATGCCATTTTCATCTACAGGGCATGTGTACTAAATACAGGCCCGGGCTCATACACATTAATCAGAAACCACCATAAGGAGGGGATCCCCATCGAATTCTTGCTGCATAAAGTACTGGCTTTGGCGGTGCTGTCGGAAATAATTACCAATTTTATCAAAACCCTCGCGCCCAGTCTGGACAAAGCATACATACCACCCATCGCCGGCATTGTGGGAATTATTCTATCTTGGCTGACATGCGTTGGTATTTTCAGCACCTTGGATGTCCCGGTGAAATACGCTGTGGTCGATTATATCCTCACCGGCGTGATTGTCTCCCGAGGCGCCAACATTGTCCATGATCTGGCCGACAAGCTCAGCCAAACGGCGTGAGACTGCCGGGTTTGATCATCAGTTTTCCTCCAGCTTCAGGTTGAGCTTCAGCTCCCGCAGCTGCTGCGGAGACACGGCCGACGGGGCGCCCACCATCAAGTCCATGGCGCTGGTGGTCTTCGGGAATGCAATCACATCCCGGATGGAATCACGCCCGGTCAGCAGCATCACCAACCGGTCAAGCCCGAAAGCGATGCCTCCGTGAGGCGGCGCTCCGTACTCAAAGGCCTCCAGGAAAAAGCCGAACTTCTCCTGCACTTCAGCTTCGCTCAGCCCCAAAGCTTCGAACATCTTCATCTGCACTTCTTTCCTGGAAATGCGGATGCTGCCTCCGCCCAACTCGATGCCGTTCAGCACCAGGTCGTAGGCTTTGGCACGGACATTCCTCTGATCTGTGGCGAGAATGCCCAGGTCTTCATCATGGGGAGCGGTGAAAGGATGATGGGCCGCGACCCAGCGTCCTTCTTCCTCGCTGTATTCGAACAAAGGCCAATCGGTCACCCAAATGAAATCGCAGCGGTTTTCGTCGATCAGCCCCAACTGTTTGCCGAGGGAAAGCCTAAGGCGCCCCAGCACATNGGCAGCTGTCGGGGCTGCGTCGGCCACCAGAAGCAGCAGGTCGCCGCTTTCTGCCTGAAGCTTTCTTAAGATCGCCGTTGTTTCTTGTTCCGAAAGGAACTTGGCAATCGGCGATTTTATTTCGCCTTCGCCCACATTGATCCAGATTAGGCCCTTGGCCCCGTACNTCTCCGCTTCCTCCACAAGANTGTCGATCTCCCGGCGGGAGAATTTCGCGCCGCAGCCCTTGGCGTTCAGCCCCCGTACCACTCCACCGGCGGCAATCGCCGCGGCGAACACCCGGAACTGGCTTTGGGAGACGCTGTCGGTCACATCCACGATTTCCATGCCAAAGCGGGTGTCCGGTTTGTCGCTGCCGTAGCGCAGCATTGCTTCAGCCCAGCTGATCCTGGGAATCGGGGCCGGCACTTCCCGCCCGGTGATGGCCTTTACCAGGCCGATCATCATCTCTTCCATCAGGTTCATGATATCTTCCGCTTCCACAAAGGACATTTCCAGGTCGATCTGGGTGAACTCCGGCTGCCGATCCGCCCGCAGATCCTCGTCTCTAAAACACCTGGCAATCTGGTAATACCGCTCAAAACCAGCGATCATTAGCAGCTGCTTGAACATCTGGGGAGACTGGGGCAGGGCGTAGAATTTTCCATGATGTACGCGGCTGGGGACTATGTAGTCCCGGGCTCCCTCCGGAGTCGATTTGGTCAGCATCGGCGTTTCGATCTCCAAAAAGCCGTGGGAGTCGAGGAAATTGCGGACATAATGGACAATCCGGTGCCGGGCCGCGATTGTTTCCTGAAGCGGCTGGCGCCGCAGATCCAGGTACCGATAGCGCAAGAGCAGGGTATCGTCGACATCCGCCGCCCGGTCCACGGGAAACGGCGGCGTTTTGCTTTCAGCGAGAATCTCCAGGGACTGGACATCAACCTCTATCTCGCCGGTGGCCAAATTGGGGTTGGCCTGTCCTTCCGGGCGCGGCCTGACCACGCCGGAAACCGACACCACATATTCCTGCCGCAGGCCTTCCGCCAGCCGGTACTGTTCCTCGCTCAAGACTTCGGGACTGCAGACAATCTGCACCAAGCCGGTGCGGTCCCTTAAATCGATGAAAATCAGTCCGCCCAAGTCGCGCCGGCGGTTGACCCAGCCGTTAAGAGTGACAGCCTGTCCCACCAGCTCTTTGTTCACTGTTCCGCAGTAATGAGTCCTTTTCCAATTCATGCCCCATGCTCCTCTCTGTCGGCTGTGAGATATGCTGCAATCTGATCCAGCTTCACATCCTGCTCATCGCCTGTGGCCATATGTCTCACTTTGACGATCTGCCGTTCCAGTTCACTTTCGCCGATAATCACCGCAGATCTGCACCCCAGTTTGTCCGCGGATTTCATCTGGGCTTTCAGGCTCCGGCCGAGGTAATCCATCTCCACCCACAAACCTCGGCGGCGCAGGTCTGTCACAATCTCCACCGCTTTGGCCTTGGTCACACCGCCAAAGTGGGCCACATAAGCGTCGGGGCGCGGCTCTTCGTAGTAACGGCCGGCTTGTTGGTCCAAGGCTAAAAGCAGCCGCTCCAGCCCTACCGCATAGCCTACCGCCGGCAGTGGTTTTCCGCCCACTTCTTCCACCAGGCCGTCGTAGCGGCCGCCGGCTCCGATGGCGTTTTGCGCTCCCAGAGTGGGCACCGTGATTTCAAACACTGTCTTGGTGTAGTAGTCGAGGCCCCGCACCAGCTGCGGATTCAAGACATAATCGATGCCCAGCTGATCCAGGTACTCTTTTACCTGCTGGAAATGATCGGCGCATTCCAAACAGAGGTAATCGGTAATCAGCGGTACCTGCCCCACCAAAGCGCGGCACTTCTCTTCCTTGCAGTCCAGGACTCGGAGGGGGTTGCGCTCAATCCTCCGCCGGCAGTTGGGGCAGAACTGATCCACATTGGCGCCCAAATGCTTCAATAGTGCCTCCCGGTATTGAACCCGGCATTTGGGGCAGCCGATGCTGTTCACTTGGACTTGGAACCCGTCCAGCCCACAGGCTCGGTACAGCTCGATGGGAAGCATGATCATCTCCACATCCAGAAACGGGTCAATGCTGCCGATGGCTTCGACGCCGAACTGAGCGAACTGGCGGTACCTGCCGGCCTGCGGCTTTTCATAACGGAACATCGGGCCCAAGTAATAAAGTTTCACCGGCAAAGACCGAGCATCGAGCCGGTGCTCGACAAAAGCCCGCACCACCCCGGCTGTCCCTTCAGGCCGTAAAGCCAGGCTGCGGCCGCTGCGGTCGGTGAAAGCATACATCTCTTTTTCCACAATATCCGTCGCTTCGCCGATCCCCCGCACAAACAGTTCGGTATGCTCGAACACCGGCGTGCGAATCTCCTGGTATCCGTAACGGCGGCACAGCTCACGGATCTTGGCTTCCACAAACTGCCACTTGCCCGTTTCTTCCGGCAGGATGTCGTTAGTACCTCTGGGTCTCTGTATATTCAATCTCCACTACCTCCCACTCGGATATGACAAACGAGTGGCGGAGAACCCGCCACTCGCTTACAGCAGCATCAATGAAGGGATTGGCTGTTACTCGGCAGAGTCAGCCGCATCATCGGTCTGAGTGTCCTCGACAAGTTCATCCGTGCCCTCGCCGGTTTCCGCGTTGATCTCGTCGTACATCGCCTGGATTTCCGCGATGCGCTGATCCACCACCGCTACCGCATCTTCGGCTCCCAACTCCGACAGGAGGGAGCGAATCATCATCTGGGCGAAAATGTCGTTGATGCTGAGCTCGGACGCAGTCAAGAATGCCGCCACCGCTTCCTCGTTCCGCTCAGCTTCCATATACAGGGAGGCAAGCGCCAGATGCAGCTGCCCGTTGGTGGGCCCGTACTCCACAGCCTTTTCGTACTGGGCGACAGCCTCGTCAAGCTGATCCAAATACAGGTAAGCTTGTCCCAACGACGCGTACAGATGCGGATTGGTCGGATATGCCTCTATCGCTTTGCTGTATGCCTTGGCCGCTTCAGCGTATTCGCCGTTCGTCATGTGCTGGTAGGCTAACAGCTGATAGTCGAGAATCACGATTTCCGCTTTGTTCTTCTTGTCCAACAGCCAGTTGTTGAAGATCTTGACCCGTTCTTGTTCCGCCAGCNNTTCCCGGAGCGATTCCTTTTCCGCTTCGAATTCATCCCCTTCGGCCAGCTTCTTCTCGGTGACCTTGATGATATGATACCCATATTGGGTCTCCACCGGGCCCCGGACTTCCCCTACTTCCATGCTGAAAATGGCCTGCTCGAAAGGTTCCACTGTGTCGCCGCGGCGGATATACCCCAAATCGCCGCCGGAAGAGCCGCTGCTGTCATCACTGTACAGCATGGCCGCTTCTTCAAACCCCAGGGATTCCAACTCTCCCATGATCTGTTCCGCAAGGGCTTTGGCGTTGTCCCAAGCCTCCTGCTCGTCTCCTTCGGCCCGCACTAGTATGTGGCTGGCCCGGACCTGTTCGTAACTGTTTTTAACAGCTTCGTCGCTGATCACGATCTCGCCTGTGATTTCATCCACCAGCTGCTGGAACTGAAGCTGCTGGGTCACATACTGTCTCAGCTGGGCGTCGGTATAACCGATGCTGCTGAGATAATCGCGGCCGTACTGCTCGATCAAGGCGTCGAATTCTCTGTCAATGTCCGCTTTGGGAGGCTTGTACTTGCGGGCTTCCAACTCCTGCTCGATCAGGGAATTATTCACCAGGATGTCGAAGGCTTCGTACCTGATCATCTCCAGGAGATTGCTGCTCAGCTGGCCGCCGTACATCAGCTGGTAATACCAGGCTTCTTGGAAATAAGCGTTTTCCAAAGCATCCAGAGTAATCGGCCGACCGTTGACAGTGGCCACCGCCGCATAGGCGCCTTTGTCGCCGAAGAAGGACATGCCGCCGATATATAAAGCACCGCCTAAAAAGGCCACACAGATCAATATAATCAGTGGTTTCGCCATTGCTTTAAATTTCCTGCGCAAATAAAACCATTCCCTTCCAACTGTCAGATAAATGCACAAGAATATTGTACTTCACAGCCCCTGTTCTGTCAAACCGATAAGTGCCGTTCGATCTGGTACTTTTTTGCTGCGATGATGGCACTGATCTGCTGCCCATAGGTGGCTGGGCATTTGGGATTGGCATGGCGCGCCACACTTAGATCCGGGCTCACCAGTTTGGTGATGGCGCCTCCGCCCAGCCCGACAATCGTCTGTCTTTCTTCCATCATCTGAACGTTGTAGATCGATTCCGCGCCTGGTTTGGCGTAGCCGGTGTTCTCCAGATCGCCGAAAATGTAACGCTGGCGGTAAAGATAATAGGGCTGCATCCCGGTTTTTCCCAGCCTTTCCTGGGCATACCGGGCCATCGCTTCCCCCCGCTTTTGTTCCAGCTCCAACCGCTCCAGGTTCTGCCGGAAACTGCTTGCCCTTTTTAGAGCCAGGCTGTGGACGGTGATGTGATCCGGGTTCAGCTTGATGATCTCCTCGAGGCTGTAGGCAAAATCTGCTTCGTCCTCGCCGGGCAGACCCATGATTAAGTCGGCGTTGATGTGCCGGAATTGATACTCTGCCGCCCGGGCGAACGCCTCCCGGATCTGATCTGCCGTGTGTCCCCTGCCGATCAGCTGCAGCGTGCGGTCGCGCATAGTCTGGGGGTTGATGCTGATTCTCTGCACACCATGTGTTTTGAGAATCNCCAGCGTTTCCCTGGTGAGTGTCTCCGGCCGGCCCGCCTCGACCGTGTATTCTTCGCACTGATCCGCTTGGAAGTGCTTGTTTAAAAGTTCAAGCAGCGTGCTTAGATCAGTGCCGGTGATGGTTGTGGGCGTGCCTCCCCCCAAGTAGACAGTCTGCACCTTGATCCTGTGCTTGCGGAGGAGTTCACCCACAGCCTCGATCTCATGATGCAGCGCTTTGATGAACCCTCTCACCAGGTGGGAATGAGTCTCGAGGGGATACGCGGCGAACGAGCAGTACCCGCACCGGGTCGGGCAAAAAGGTATGCCGACATAGACACTTACCGGGTTGTTCACATCCGGCAGGAAAAAGCGCCGCTGCTTGTCCACCACATCCAGCAGCAGTTCCTGCCGGGACTGGGATACGGCGTACACATCCGTGAGGATAGCTGTGATCTTTTCCCTGCTGAAACCCCGGTCAATCAGGCGGTGGACCAGTTTGGCCGGCCGCACCCCCACCAGGATGCCCCAGGGGCTGAACGGTATACCGTAGGCTTTGCAGAGCACTGTCTTGACACCCAGGCGGATCCGTTCCTTAATCCGGTTCTCCCGGTCTTTTTGATCATAGCAGGGGCTGGTGATTTCCCCGTCGAAATGGTGCCACGGCTGGTGGCGCTCCAGCCTCACTGTGGCTTCAATGCCCGCCTCCGTGTCCTTGACCGCTACTGCCAAAACCGGGCCGCTTGTGAAATCCACAGTGCGGAACAAAGAAGTTACAGCTCCCTTCACCGTCGCCGCAAACTGTGGAGGAGCCTCAATTTGAAAGCACTTGGGCTGTAATTGCTGTGGTATGGGCATCAGCGCCGCTCCTTAACGCAGGAAGAAATTGTGGGCCAGTTCTTCTTTAAGCGAAGTCTCCTGGCCGTGCCCCGGGTAGATAATCGTCTCCGGCGGCAGTTTCTTCAGCTTCTGCAAACTCTGCCTCAAGATCTTCCCATCGCCGCCGGGGAAATCGCTCCGGCCGACCGATGCTTTGAACAGAGTGTCACCGCTGAAGAGCGCTCCGGATCCCAAAAGGCAGATGCTTCCCGGTGTGTGCCCCGGTGTATGGATCACCGTCAATACCGTCCCACCCACAGTAATCTGATCTCCATCTGTCAGCAGCCGCTCTGCCTTTGGGCTTGTCATGCCTTCCCCAAGCACCATCTGGGAAAGATTGAGGGCCGGATCGGCCAGATACGCCGCGTCGGCCTCATGAATCCAGACCGGCGCCCCGGTTTCCACCGCAAGCCGCTGGTTTCCGGCGATATGATCCGCATGGCCGTGGGTATTGACGATCGCCAGAAGCTTCAATTCCTGCTTCCGGAGATAATCGAGGATCATCTCGACTTCAACAACCGGATCAATAACAACGGCTGTATCCTGTTCTGAAACGACATAACAGTTAACAGCCATCATCCGCGAAACAAATTTCTTGATTTCCATCTTTAAAGACCTCTTTTGCCTGTTCTCTCCACAATGCCGGCCCATTCGCCGCAGGGTAATTGGCTTTGATCACGTGGGAGTCGCCCGCCGCACCGAGACCACTCCGTCCACCTGCCGCAGCCGCTGGATAAGAGACTGCATGTGCTCCAGGTTATGAATGTCCACCGTCAATAATATGAGTGCGATGTCATCCTGGAGTTTGCGGGTGTTTACCGCCTCAATGTTAGTCTTGCCTTCGGCGATGGTGTTCATGATCGTCGACAGCATGTTCATCCGGTCCACCGCCTTCAGCTCCAGCTCCACAGGGAACGACCCTTTGTCGTCGGTGTTCCACTGCACTTCAATCTGGCGGCCCCGATCCATAGCCAAATTCTTGACGTTGGGGCAGTCGGCTCGGTGAATCGACACTCCCCGCCCCCGGGTGATGTAGCCGACAATCTCGTCGCCCGGAACAGGGGTGCAGCATTTGGAGAAGCGGACCAGGAGATTGTCCACCCCTTTGATCAAGACGCCTTTGGCTTCCCGGTGCTTGGGCTGTTTGGCCTTGCTGATCTGCTCCATGCGCCGCTGTTCTTCCAGTTCAGGTCCGGCCAGTTTCTGCATCACCTGGTTGGCGGTGACCCTGCCGAAGCCGATGCTGGCGAACAGATCCTCAGGGTTGCTGTGTCCGTAGCGCTTCGCCGTCTCGGCAAGCCGCTCCATGGTCATGTATTTCTTGTGATCGAGATTGTGCTTGCGCAGCTCCTTTTCNAGGAGTTCCCGGCCCCGCTCGACGCTCACATCCCGNTGCTGATCCTTGAGCCAGGCCCGGATTTTGCTCTTGGCCTTGGATGTTTTTACGAAGTTCAGCCAGTCCTGGCTTGGGTTGGGATACTTGCCGGTGAGGATTTCCACAAATTCGCCGTTTTTCAGTTGATAGTCCAAAGGCTCGATCCGGCCGTTGACTTTGGCTCCCATACAGCGCAGGCCGATATCGGTGTGGACCTCGAAGGCGAAATCCACCGGTGTCGCCCCGGCGGGCAGGGCTTTGACATCGCCCTTGGGAGTGAACACAAACACCTCGTCTTCGAACAAGTCGATTTTAAGGCTTTCCATGAATTCCTGCGGGTCTTTGGTATCCTGGAGCCATTCCACCGCATCCCGCAGCCACTGGACTTTGTTCACCACCGAACCCGTGTCTTTGCGGGGATTATAGCCTTCCTTGTACATCCAGTGGGCCGCCACACCTTTTTCGGCGATCCGGTGCATCTCCCAGGTTCGGATCTGAATCTCGTAGGATTCGCCGTTGGGCCCGATGATGGAAGTGTGGAGTGACTGATACATGTTGGATTTGGGCATGGCGATATAATCCTTGAACCGTCCCGGGATCGGTTTCCAGAGTGTATGGATAAAGCCGAGCACTGCGTAGCAGTCCTTGACCGATTCAACGATCACCCGCACCGCCAGAAGGTCGTAGATCTCGTTCATGGTCTTGTTCTGCCGCTGCATCTTCTGATAGATGCTGTACAGGTGTTTGGGACGGCCTTGAATCTCGGCGGTGATACCGACCTCCGCCAGTTTGTCGCTTAAGATCTGCATCAAAAGCTTGAGGTCCCCTTCCCGCTCCTGCCGCTTCTTGTTGATCTGGCTCACCAATTGGTAATACTGTTTCGGCCACAGATAGCGGAAGGCGAGATCCTCGATCTCCCATTTGATGCTCCAAATTCCCAACCTGTTCGCCAAAGGCGCGTAGATATCCAGCGTCTCCCTGGCGATGTTCAACTGCCGTTCGTGATCAACATGGCGAAGTGTGCGCATGTTGTGCAGCCTGTCGGCAAGCTTGATCAGAATCACCCGGATGTCTTTGGCCATGGCGAAGATCATCTTGCGCAAGTTCTCCGCTTCCCGCTCAAAGCGATCTTTGAAAGGCAGTTTTTCCAGTTTGGTCACGCCGTCCACCAGGGCGAAGATGTGATCGCCGAATTCCGCCTTAAGCTGCTCCGGGGTCACGGCTGTGTCTTCCAGCACATCATGAAGCAGCCCGGCGGCTATGGTGTCCAAATCCAGCTCCAGATCGGNCAGAATGGAGGCAACCTCGAACGGGTGCAGGAAAAAAGGTTCCCCTGAATCACGAAACTGTCCTTCGTGAGCCGCTTTGGCAAAATGATATGCTTTTGTGACAACGTCTAGGTTGGTGTCTGGATAGTATGTCTGTATCCGCTCGGCCAAGGACTCCAGATTCAAGGTCTCACCTCACTCGGCAATCACTTGTCGTACTTCACGAGTGTGAAGACGTCGTATCCTTTCAGGTTTTCTCTTCCCTTAAGAGCCTCAAGCTCAATCAGGAAAGCAAAGCCGGTAATCTCCGCGCCCACCTGCTCCACCAGCCTGGCAGCGGCGCCGATGGTCCCGCCGGTGGCCAAAAGATCATCCACCAGCACAACCTTCATACCCGGCTTGATGGCGTCTTTGTGTATCTCCAAAGCATCGACGCCGTATTCCAGTTCATATTCCACGCTCAACACCTCGCCGGGCAGTTTGCCGCGCTTGCGGATCAAGACGAAACCCAGGCCGAGTTCATATGCCAACGGGGCTCCCAGAATAAAGCCGCGGGACTCCACACCTACCACAATGTCGACAGCACGTTCTCTGCAGAACTGGGCTATCTGCTTAATGGCATAGTGAAACGCCGCTGGATCCTGCAGCAGGGTGGTAATGTCCTTAAAACTGATTCCCGGTTTGGGAAACCCTTCAATCACCCGAATTTTTTCCTTTAAATCCATCGAGAAAGCCCCTTTCCAAACAACGCTGTAAGTGCGTTATGATCTGCATCCGTTTAGTTTTACCTCTATTATACAAAACTGAAGCATTTAAGTCTAGTTTCTGCTCCGGTTTGGGCAGCAGTTC
>JGI24713J26584_10001619_pt1 | contig 16220 bp, 14 predicted proteins | sample BioPla4DNA1_FD_26584 | JGI IMG/M metagenome (IMG submission 26584) | reverse complement strand
TTAGTATAAAAATACGAGCTGTTACTTGTTTTACCTTTTTCATATCATTATCTTACCCCTTTTAAAGGGTTAATACATCTACTTTACTACACTAATTAGGTATTGTTTATTAATCCCAAACTGTCAATGTCAAAGCATATATTTTATATGTACCGTTGTTTGGGTTGTAATATACATCTACTTTTCATTTCTTCATACACTGACTTAAAATAACTAACCTGTTCACCCTTATATATTCTTTTAGTATCAACAGCACCAACTCTTATCATTTCATTATAAACTTGTTGAGTTAAATCCGCCTTATACTCCAAAGGTTTTTGCTGTACTGGTTTAGTTTCAGAAGGTTTAGTTGTTTCTGTCTTAGTACCACTATTTGATGGAGTGGTAGAACCTGTCTTTCCAGAGCTTGTCCCAGATGTGCTTTTACTATTATCTGTCTTAGTCTGTGAGTTATTATTTGCAGATTTATTAGTGGAAGTCTGATTCTTAGAAGTAGAAGTATTACTATTAGATTGAGGTTTTTCAGCTTCCTTTTTAGTCTCTTCCTTCTTAGGCTCTTCCTTTTTAACTTCTTCCTTCTTTTCTTCTACAACCTCTTGCTTAGGGGCTTCCTCTTTAACTTCCTCTTGCTTAACTTCTTCTTTTTTTATCTTCTTCTTTTACCCCTACTTTTAACTCGTTATCATCTGCCTTTTCTTCTGTCACTACCTTATTAGATGTATCAGTGTCTTTTGCATCGTTATTCTTTTTGGAACAACCAACTAGGCCTCCTAATATTAAGGCACAGATAAATAAAGATAATACTTTCTTTCTCATTCCTTATTCACTTTCCTTTCTTTAAATATTTACTTTTTTACGAATATACATAATTTGATAAGAAAATCATTATATCGACTATTTATTTAACATATTTTTACTAATTATAACTTTTTATAATTTTAAAGTATGCAGAAATGTGTAGACTTCAGATATGGTTAAACGTATACAGTTATTGATTAATTTAGATTATTATGGTAACATTTATGAGTATATTATTTACATATTTACCTGAAATAATTAAAGGGGGATTTACTTATGANGCTATTAAAAAGCTTAGCGTTAATACTATCGCTAATTATGGTTTCTTCAGTCCTTGCTGCATGCTCAAAGGCTCCTACTAAAACTACAGCTTCTAGTAAAAATAATAGAGCTAGCAAGGAAGGTTTGGCACATGACTTGTATGAATATACCATTTCCCTAGAGGATCAAGTATATACCTTACCAGTTCCATTTTCGGAGTTTGCCAAAAACGGTTGGGAAGGCACAAACCTAGATAGCAAGAAATTAAATCCAAATTATCTTATTGATGAGACTTTATCTAAAGGGGACATTACCATAACAGTTATATTTGCCAATTTTAGCACAGATATTTTGCCTTATTCAGAATGCCATGTGGCAGGAGTAACAATAGATTCTAACCAACAGAATAACAAGGCAAAATTACTATTATCAAATAGAATAACCTTCGGTTCTAGCTATAGTGATGTAAAAAAAGCCTATGGTGAAGCGGTAGAGGAAAATAAAAATGAAGATTATATAAGTATGTATTATGGCACAGGCAAATATTCTTACTATAAACTTAGTTTTAATAAGAAAAAGCTAAGCGGTATTGAAGTAAGAAACGCTGTGGCACCTAAGAATTTCTCCAAGGGTAAAAATGATGCTAATACAGAAATGCCAGACTTAGTTATAAAATATGAGGCTCCTACTAGTCTAGGTAAGGATTTGTCCTCTTATGAATTTAAATTAGATGGTGATTTGTATAAGCTGCCAGTGCCTTTAGTAGAACTAGAAAAGAACGGATGGAAGCTTGATATAGACACAAATGAAATCTTATCAGCAACCCATATTGTCTCCGGTGTTACCTTAAAAAAAGGTAGCAATGCTATAACGGTTGATATTAGGAACTATGGCACAACAGGAGCTCCTTTAAAGTACTGTTTTATTACTTCTGTAGAATATTCAAAAGACAGCTGCCAATTACCAATAGAGTTACCAGGTGGGATAAGTGAAAAATCCACTGCTGAAGAGGTTATTGCAGCCTATGGAGAGCCAGAGGGCAATAATAACATATCAGGCAAAACTAATATACTGTATGGAAGCTATACTAGCAATGCTCTGTTTGTATTTGAAGAAAATAAGCTATTAGAGCTTACATTAAACCATAAGCTAGCGACCATAGATAAGAATTAAGATTACTTCTAAGCCCAGCAGTATTCAAAAAGCTTATTTATTACATACATTTGATAATGGTCAAGTAACACTTTGTGGCGTTGAAATTAACAAAACTACTGCATTTCTAATTTTGCAGTAGTTTTGTTAATTTTATTTTGCTTATTATATGGCAGATTAAGTATATAAGTCAACTTAAAAAGCTAGGTTTGCTGTCAAAGGTTAAAACTGGGTTATATAAGTTTAATATGATGTTGATAAATGAATTTGCTTGGAAGCTATTAATGAATTTTTACAAATAGGGCTAAATAATGGTAAAATAATTTTAGGAGAAACATGTAATTGCGTCAAAAAGGAGAGTTAGTAAAATGGCCTTTTATGTAACAGGGGATACCCATGCTGATTTTAATCGAATATTTGAGTTTTTCGATTTTTACGAAACTACAAAAGATGACATTCTTATAATTCTTGGAGATGCAGGAATTAATTATTTTTTGGATGATACAGACTATCAATTAAAGAAGGAATTGAGTGAACTTCAGATAACACTTTTTTGTGTTCATGGAAATCATGAGCAGCGTCCATATATGATTAGCACATATGAGGAAAAAGAATGGCATGGGGGAACGGTGTATGTGGAACCAGAGTTTCCTAATATAATATTTGCAAAGGATGGAGAAATATATGATTTTGATGGCAAGAAAGCAGTTGTAATTGGTGGAGCTTACAGTATTGATAAATATTCAAGGATTCGTAATAATGCTCCATGGTTTGAAACAGAGCAACCGGATGAAGAAACTATAAGATATGTAGAAGCTCAACTTGAGCGATGGCAGTGGAAGGTTGATTATGTATTTACTCATACTATTCCGCTAAAATATGAACCATCAGATTTATTCTTAGATAACATAGATCAAAGCATAATAGATAAGAGTACGGAAAAATGGTTGGATTCTCTTGAAAGCCGACTTACATATTACAAATGGTATTGTGGCCATTTTCACACTGACAGAGATATGGGGAATATAATGATCTTATATCAGGAAATTGTTGATTTAGATTAATTGAGTGTTAATGCTGAGTAATGGAAAGTAAGTTTTACAGGTAGGTGATTATATTGACGGAGGACTTGATAGCTTTAAGACCATGGAACAGATTTTTATGTTACAAGAGTCCTGCCCAGAAAATATTAAGCTACCACAGGTAAGTTTTATATAGATATCATTGCTGGACATATTGATACAGCATCCATATCAGGCAATCCAGAATTTCATGATATCTATTTTGATGGTGAAAGTCATTATTACATAGATGGAGCAGTGGAGGTAAGCGGAAGGATTCCAGTGTTGGTCTACGATGAAAAAAATAAAAAGTATTATTCCTTAGAATAAATTGAGGAAGGCTTAAGTAGCAGAGAAGATAGATTCAAGGTTGGCGGTAGATTGCGGGCAATTTAATGTTTACTGTGTAGCAAGGCAATTACTTTGATTTCAAGTTTTTAAGAGGTGAGAGAATGGAAGTAAATAATAAATCAAAAAGGGGTTACCTAATACATAAATTTGATAATGGCCAAGTAGCACTGTGTAGAGTTTTAAATGAGTATTCCAGCGAGAAAGAAGCAAAGAAGGACTTGTTTAAGCTTCTGGCAGATGAGCTTGAGGATAAGGATATTTTGAACAAGTATGCTGAAAAAGGTATATTTTAAGTAACATTGTTAAAACCCAGCAACCTTCACTGTTGCTGGGTTTTGTATAATGAATATCTTTACTCCGTGTTATTGCAATTGAATTGTAAAAATCCTTCAGCACTTGGACAAGCGCCTAAAAGAAATCCACCCAACGTCTTTCTGTATGGCTTCTAATAGCCATTTCTATAATCTTTATTGTACTTAGAACCTGCATAGGCTTTACTATTAGGTCCTCCTTGCCAAGGATAGCCTTATATACATTTTCGTAGAAGCATCTATAGTCTCCTGGTTCGCTTTCTACTTTGCCTATGATGTGGGTGCCATTAATGTCAGAATTAATAAAGCCCCATAGGTCCTCAGGTTCTTTGCCCCAATTTGGAGAATTGGCTGGAGTATTGCCATTCTTTAGGTTTTCCTCTTGTACGTCCAAGCCATACTTGGTAAAGGAGCCTTTAGAGCCAAGAACTATAAAGTGAGGAAGAGGTTGTCTTACAAGCATACCGGATTTTAAGGTGACCTTTTTATCCTGATATCTTAGGATAACTTCAAAGTTGTCTACGGCCTCGCCTCCCCTTCTTTGAATAAGCAGGTTACCAAAAACCTCTATAGGATTTCCAAACAGGCTTACTGCCTGGTCAATTAAATGGGAACCAAGGTCGTAAAGGATACCTGAGCCTGGTATATTCTTTTCTCTCCAGTTGTTTTTAAAGTAATTTCTAAATCTATCAAAGTGAGCCTCATATTCCACTATGTCGCCTAAAAGTCCACCATCTATTATCTTTTTAACGGTTCTAAAATCACTATCCCATCTGCGGTTTTGGAAGGCGGTTATAAGCTTTCCATTTCTCATAGCAAGGGATATTAGCTCCTCTGCCTCATAGGAGGTAACAGTAAAGGGCTTTTCTACTACTACATTTTTCCCACATTCTAAAGCTCTCTTAGCTAATTGGTAATGAAGGTGGTTAGGGGAAGCTATTACTACTAAATCAATATTTTCATCAGTAAACACGCTCTCTACGTTGTCTACTATTATAGTTTGAGGGTATTTTTCCTTTATAATTGCAACGTTTTCATCCTTGCGCTCAAATATCTTTCTAAGCTTTAAACCAGGAACGGAAGAAATAATTGGAGCATGAAAAACTCGTCCAGCTAATCCAAAGCCTATAAGGCCTACATGAACTATTCTATCCATTAAGTATCACCGCTTTCTTTCAAGTATAAATTTATGACAATATTATACCATATTCGAGAAGGTCAGAAATGAAAATAATCAAAATTCAGGACTTCCTTCTAGTGGTTATTTTATGGTTAACAATTGGGCAGCTTGTCTAAAATAAGGCTAGTACCTGCCCTAGTAGTATGGTAAAATGGATTTGAAATTAAAATCTATAAAGGTATTCAAAAAATTTCAAGGGTTTAACTTAAAATTAGGCTTGGAATATCTATAATAAACTTGTATAATTAGCATAATAAGGATAGGGGGATATCAGTGGGAGGAAGAAGATATAAAAAATCTTCTAAGGCGACCAAGATAAAAAGATTTTTTATAAATATTTTTTTGTTTATAGCTGCGCAAATATTAGTTGGAATAGCTTTTAGTATGCCCATGGTATATTATGGCCCCTTTGAAACCATTAGAGAAGAACTGGTAAATACAGCAATGACGACCTTGAATCATCAATATATAGTTAAGTGGTTTTTAAGCGATGAAGTAATAAATGAAATAATGAGTAAATCTAAGATAGATTATGAGGACAAGGAAAGCGATGTGGAGGCAATTGCTGTTTTTGATGATGAGGTGCAAAAGGATGAAAGCCAAGTTCAACTAATTAATATTAGCAATGATAAAATTAAGGGCTATATTCTTCTGGTAAAAAATCCTTCTATGGTAAGGCTAGCTACTACCGATAAAATAGGGGTTCGAGGTATGAAGCTTCTAGATATGGTAAAGGCTAATAATGCCATAGGAGGCATCAATGCAGGAGGCTTTGGAGATGAAGGCGGTGTAGGTACCGGTGGAATCCCAATGGGCTTGTTAATGAAGGATGGAGAGGTCCTATATGGAAATGAAAATCAAAAGTACTCCATAATAGCCTTTAATGAGGATTCAGTGTTGGTACTTGGAAGTTATACTATACAAGAGGCTAAGGAATTGAAAGTTAGAGATGCAGTAAGCTTTGGGCCATACCTGATAGTTAATGGAGAGCCTCTGATAAAGGGTAGTAGCAATGGTGGTTGGGGCTTAGCGCCTAGAACCGCTATAGGACAAAGAAGGGATGGCACTGTAATAATGCTTGTTATAGATGGTAGGCAGATTACCAGCTTGGGAGCCACTCTTCGAGATGTTCAAGATATTATGCTAGAGTATGGAGCCTATAACGCTGCCAATCTTGATGGAGGTTCCTCCACTACAATGGTTTATGAAAATAGAATTGTAAATTCCCCTAGCAGTAAATACGGTCCTAGGGACTTACCTTCGGCCTTTATTATTACCAAATAGGAAGGATGGCCTATGGTGGATTTTATGGAGGCAGCATTGGAGCAGGCAAGACTGGCCTATGATAAGGATGAGGTGCCTGTAGGTGCTGTAATTGTTAAGGATGGACAAATAATTGCTGCTGCTCACAACTTAAAGGAAACCCTACAGGATGTAACAGCTCATGCAGAGATATTGGCCATAAGGAAGGCAGAGGCCCTTCTAAATAATTGGAGACTATCTGGCTGCAGTATGTATGTTACTCTTGAACCTTGTGCCATGTGTGCTGCAGCTATAGCACAAAGCAGAATAAGCAGATTGTACATAGGCGCTCCAGATATAGATAGGGGAGCTTGTGGATCTGTTATTAATATTATTGAAAATGACAGCATAAATAATCATGTAAAGGTATATTGGACATATAATGAAAACTGTAGTAAAATAATAACTAATTTTTTTAGAAATAGGAGATGAAACATGAGCAAGCAAATTAATAATTCTCTTCAAACCTTCGATTATAATGCATTTATAACGGGAAAACTTTTTAATTGTTATGATTACTTTGGATGTCATCTAGTGACTGAAAATGGAGTAGAGGGTGCAAGGTTTACCGTCTGGGCACCAGCCGCTAGAGAGGTTAGATTAGTAGGTAGTTTTAACTATTGGGACGGAAGTAATTACCTTATGGAAAAGGATGACAATGGAGTTTGGAGCCTCTTTGTAGAAGGGGTAACAGAAGGTGCCTACTATATGTATGATATCCTTGGATACGAAGGGGAGAGGGTTTTAAAATCAGACCCTTATGGATTTTTCAGTCAGCTTCGTCCTGGAAATGCATCTATTGTAACCAATTTGGATAAGTTTCAATGGACAGATGATAAATGGCTAGAGGAAAGGGCCAAAAAGAATTTATACAAAAGTCCAATAAATATTTATGAGGTTCACGCAGGCTCTTGGAAGATGCATCCTAATGGTAAGTTTTATAATTTCAGAGACCTAGCAGATCATTTAGTAAGTTATGTGCAGGACATGGGCTATACTCATATTGAACTAATGCCTATAACAGAGCATCCTTTAGATGAATCTTGGGGTTATCAGACTATAGGATATTACTCCTTAACCAGCCGTTATGGGACTCCAGAAGACTTTATGTATTTTGTAAACACCTGCCATGAGAAGGGCATAGGGGTTATAATGGACTGGGTGCCAGGCCATTATTGTAAGGATTTGCANGGACTTTATAAGTTCGACGGCTCCTATTTATATGAAAGTCTTGATACTATAAAGAGAGAAAATTTCGACTGGGGAACAGCTAACTTTGACTTTGGCAAGGAGCATGTACATAGTTTCTTAATTTCTAATGCTTTATTCTGGTTAAAGAAATATCACTTAGACGGAATTAGAATAGATGCTGTTGCTAATATGATGTATTTGAATTACGGAATGAAGCAGGGAATGAACATAAAAAATAAATATGGTGGAGACGAAAACATTGATGCTTTAGAATTCCTTAAAAAGCTTAACGAAACAGTATTTGCTGAAATCCAAAATCCACTTATGATGGCAGAGGATTCCTCTATAAAATCTATGGTTACTGCACCTACCTATTTAGGTGGAGTTGGCTTTAACTACAAGTGGAACATGGGTTGGATGAACAGTATGTTAAAGTACGTGAAAAAGGACCCAGTTTATAGAAAATGGCACCATGATTGCATAACCTATACCATGACCTATACCTATACGGAAAACTTCGTTCTTCCACTTTCTCACGATGAAGTAGTTCATGGCAAGGGCTCACTTATCAATAAAATGAGCGGTGATTACTGGCAGAAGTTTGCTGGTTTAAGGCTGTTACTTGGCTACATGATGGGCCACCCAGGTAAAAAGCTTCTATTTATGGGTGGAGAGTTTGGACAGTTTTCAGAATGGAATTGCAAGAGAGAGTTAGACTGGATGTTGTTCCAATTCCCATCCCATCAGGAGCTACATCGATATGCTAGAGAACTAAATCACTTTTATAGACAGGAGAAGACCCTATGGGAGCTTGACCATGATCCAGAAGGCTTTACATGGCTAGACTATGAAAATTATGAGCAAAGCATCATTGCCTTTATGAGAAAGGATGAAGCAGGGGATTACACAATTTTATTATATAACTTCACTCCTGTGGTTTATTATGATTATAAAATAGGAGTGCCAGAGCTAACAGAGTATAGAGAGATATTTAATAGTGATGATTTCAAATACGGTGGTTCTGGCCAGATTGTGGATGGTGTGCTCCATGCCTTTGATGAAAAGTGGAAAGGTCAGCCTTATCATATAAAAACTAAAGTGCCACCATTGGCCTTTGTAGCTATTAAAGCTGTGGCTAAAAACAAGGATAAAATTGACAATTCAAAGTCAGAGGGAATCTAAACACTAAGTTTTACCTATTAAATAAGCTTGTTCTTATTTTCCAAGGGCAAGCTTATTTAATATCTATGGCTTTTAACTTTAATAGTAGTTGTTGTCAGTCTTATTATATTTTCTATATTGAATTTAAAGATTAACTCTAGTATAATTTCTAATTGGGACTGTAAGGAGAGATGTCCGAGTGGTCGAAGGTGGCGGTCTCGAAAACCGCTGTACGGGTATAACCCGTACCGAGGGTTCAAATCCCTCTCTCTCCGCCATATGAGAAAAGTGCTAACGCACTTTTAAAAGTCAGATGTGAGAGGTGAGAAGTCAGATATCAACAGCTGGGAGCTGTTATTATAAGGCTGTTCACTATCCTGTTTAAAAAAAAGGCTGTTGCACAATAACTGGTCTCTGCTAGTTGTGCAACAGCCTCTTTTAGATTTACAGTATTTCTAAAATCTCAACGGTATAATTATCTTCTGGAGCCTTAACTTCAACTATATCTCCAGCTTTCTTTCCAGATAGGGCCTTTCCTAAATCTGATTCTATACTTATACACATATTTTCTGGGTCTAAATCCAAGGTAGTAACTAAGGTTATTATAGCTTCTTCGTCGTCTTCTATAAATTTAACTCTAGCCTTGCTGCCGATGCCCATTACTGACTTATCAACTTCTGTATCATCGATAACAGTGGCTGTGGATATCATATTCATTAAGTATTGAATTCTATTATCATTTTCTCTATAGTTAGCGCAAGCCTCTTTATATTCTGCATTTTCTGATCTGTCACCATGGGCAGCGGCTTCCATTTTTTCTCTTGCTATTTCAGCCCTTTTCACCGTAAGCCTATATTCCAGTTCTTCCTGTAATTTTTTAATATTTTCTCGAGTCAGGGTATTATGCATAATAAAATCCTCCCATGAAATATAGTATATTATTATTATATTGATTTGTAGAAGGAAATAAAAGATTCTGGAATATTTTTCTTATTTTATTTTAAAACTTCTGGTGTGTAAATATAAGCAACATATGATAGCTTACCTTTTTCAAATTCAATTTGAATCAGATGAGTATTATCACTTTTATCTTTGTAAACGAGAGAGGCATATTCTTGGGAAAATTCCTTGCTGCTAGGCTCTCCGTAAGCTGCTAATACTTGGTCCAGAGTAGATTCTGTTGTTATTCCTTTTGGTAATTCAAATGATACTATACAGTCGGGGTCTGAATAGATTATACCGTTAACAAAGCAATACTTTAAAGGTGCGCCATATATACTATAATTCATAACCGGCACTCGTAGTGTTTGGTTATTTTTTGTTAATTCAACTTCATAAGCATGGCTTCTTGCTGGAATAATTGTATCAGGATCTAATTTTGCCTTCCAACCGTTTTTTTGTAGCTCCTGTATAGGTATGGGCAGCTTGTATAAAGTACCGTCTAATTTAACTTGGAAGGATAATAAATCATCAGCTAGGCTGGTAGGAGCCTTATAATTCTTTACTAAATCTAGTATATCAGTATTAGCTACTGCATTGTTAACACTAATCATATCTATCTTTCCATCTTTAAAGGATATATTATATTCTGAATAGTCATCTGATTTATAGGAAATCAAATCTGAATAGTCAGTTTTAATTGATGGAGTTCCATAAGCTTCTATAACTTCATTATAAGTAGAACCTATAGTAATTCCCTTTGATATAAATAATTCTGGGTATTCTTCATCATTAAGAGGGTATAGGTAGACTCCCGTAACTAAACATTTTGAATAAGGTTGCATATCTGTATTGAGATTTACCATAGTAACACTTATAGTTTTATTGCCTTTTGATAGGGTTACAGATTTATGTAGCTGTGGAACAAATTCTATCATATTTAGGTCTTCGCTTTTCCAACCGTTTTCAGTAAACTCACTAATATGGGTTGGTAAAGTATACAACTTATTATCAAGAAGAATTTCATAGTCATATAAATTATCAGATAATTCCTCTAGGCTATCTACATCATCAGATGCCTGTTCTTGGGTGTTCTCATGATCCTTGTCCTTTTTATTCTCATTTTGGGCCGTTTTTTTCGAGGACTCTGCTTCTTTGTTAGAATTCTTTGAGCATGCAGCAAAAATAGAAGTAACCATAACTAGTGACAATATTAAGGCTAGTCTTTTCAAAAATCTCATAAATAATATTCCCCTCATACTTTTAAATATAATTGAAAAGAATGTAAAAAAATGATTTTTTATAAATATTACCAGACAAAATAATATATTTCAAGGAGTTTTTTGTATAAAATTTAAAAATAAACAGATATTTATAAGGTTGCTGTATCAGTACATTTTGGCGAAGCTTATAAAATAAATTTATTGACAGAGTATAGGTGGATATGTATAATAATGACAATATGTCATATNACAAGTTGTCATAAGGGGGAGGAGTTTATTGCCAACGGAAACCTTCATGAACCTTCCTGTGGAGAAAAAGAATAAGCTTATTATGGCCATAAAAAAAGAATTTGCTAGAGTACCCTATGATAAGGTATCTATTAATAAAATTGTGCAAGAGGCAGACATTTCAAGAGGTAGCTTTTACATGTATTTTAAAGATAAAGAAGATATGCTAGGCTTTATTTTATCTAAGTATTATCAGGAACTTATAGCTACCATAAAGAAGAGCTCAAATGACCATGAAGGNGATTTATTTGCAATCTTTAGAGATATTNTGCGTTTTACAGCAGACTTTGGAATGGAAGAGGATAACATAGCTTTTTGTATGAATATTTTTACCAGTGATAAGGTTCATAGCTGCATAACTGCTGAATTAAGTTTCAGAGATATAAAGGATAAGAATTATACTTGGATTAGGCCTTACATTAACTCAAGCAACTTAAATATTAACAGCGAAGAGGACCTATATGACATTTTAGAAATTCTCATTTCTGTTACACAAAAGGCTGTAATGCAATTATTCTTGCATATTGAGGAAAGAGATAAGATTATAAAAAAATATGATAAAAAAATAGAGATTTTAAAACATGGAATGGTAAAGGAGAATTTATGATGTTATCTTTAAAGAATATTAAGAAGAGCTATACTACCGGTGAGTTTACTCAGGTAGCTTTAAAAGGAATTAATTTGAATTTTAGAAAAAGTGAGTTTGTGGCAATTTTAGGTGCCAGTGGATCTGGTAAAACTACTTGCCTTAATGTTATTGGCGGTCTTGATAGATACGATAGTGGTGACTTAATAATCAGTGGCAAGTCCACTAAGGAATTTAAGGATGTAGAGTGGGACGCTTATCGTAACAATAGCGTAGGCTTTATATTCCAGAGTTATAATTTAATAAACCATTTAAGTATTGTGGACAACGTAGAAATGGGTATGACCTTAAGTGGTGTTTCTCATAAGGTGAGAAGAAAAAAGGCCCTGGAGGTATTAGAGAGGGTTGGCTTAAAGGAGCATGTACATAAAAAACCTAATCAGCTATCTGGTGGACAAATGCAAAGGGTGGCTATAGCTAGAGCTTTAGCTAATGACCCAGACATAATTTTGGCAGATGAGCCTACTGGTGCCTTGGATTCAACTACTAGCCTGCAAATCATGGATTTGATTAAGGAAATTGCTAAGGATAAGCTAGTTATCATGGTTACTCATAACCCAGAGCTAGCCCATACCTATGCAAATAGAATAGTAGAATTTAAGGATGGAGAGGTAGTATCGGACTCTAATCCTCTGTCAGATGAAGAGGCAAGTGCTCAGTACAGCTTAAAGAAGACTAAAATGAGCTTTCTAACAGCCTTAAAACTGTCTGGAACCAATATTAGAACTAAGAAGGGCAGAACATTTCTAACAGCCTTTGCTTCCAGTATTGGAATCATTGGTATANCCCTTATTTTGTCCTTGTCTAATGGTTTTGACAAGCAGATAAAGAAATTCGAATCAGATACTTTGTCCTCTCTGCCAATTATGATTACTAAGGATGCTGCGGATATAGATGAGGAAACTTGGAGGGAGCAACAAAATGAATTCTTAGGCAAGGAATCGGCAGGGGATTTCCCTAGTGAGAAGGTAGTTTATCCTAAGGAGCCTGTACAGCAAAAGTTTATGCATACCAATCTTCTTACTGAGGAATATNTAAAGCACATTGAGAGTCTTAATCCAGACTTGATTTCAGGTATAGCATATACTAGAATTCTCAATATAAATTTACTTAAAAAGCAGGGAGATAAGGCTACTGCCATAAAAACTAACTTTGGCAACTTTACTTCCTATCCCAAGTCTTTAAATAACAATACTGCCGCATACTTAGAGAAAAACTATGATGTATTAGCTGGTTCATACCCGAAGGATATGAATGATATTATTGTCATAGTAGATAAGAAAAATGGTATAGATGAAACAGTTTTACAGAACTTCGGCTTAGATTATCAGGCGAAGAGTATATCCTTCGATGATATTATTGGATACGAGTTTAGAGCAATTTTGAATAACGACTTTTATAAGGCTAATGGCAACTTCTTTATTCCTAATGGCGATCCAAACAATCTTATAGATTTATACAACAACGAAAGAGCCATCAAGCTAAGGGTAGTAGGAATTTTAAGACCTAAACAGGAAGTAAAAATGTCCTTACTATCTCCAGGCTTCTACTATTCCAACCAATTGGCGGACTATATTTTAGAGGATNCAGCTAAATCAGAGATTGTGTTAAAGCAGAAGGATGTAGACTACAATGTATTAACAGGAGCCCCTTTTGACATGACAAATCCTGAGGATGTAGAAGCAAAGGAAATGGTTCTAGCTNCACTAGGAGGTAGCAGCAAGCCTTATATGATATCAATATTCCCTAAGAACTTTGAGGCTAAGGAAACTATAATAAATCATCTAAATGAATATAACAAAGGTAAGGCTGAGANAGATCAGGTAATATATAATGACTTAGCCGCTTCCTTTACGGACATGACTTCTGGTATTATGGATGCCATAACTATAGTACTTATAGCTTTTGCCTCAATTTCTCTAGTGGTATCACTTATAATGGTAGGTATAATTACTTATATTTCTGTATTGGAAAGAACAAAGGAAATCGGTGNTCTTAGAGCTTTGGGAGCTAGAAAGAAGGATATTACTCGTGTGTTCAATGCAGAAACCTTTATTATAGGTGTTTGCTCTGGAACCTTGGGCATAGTTATCGCTAGATTGCTTATATTCCCTATAAACAGGGTGATTTATAAGATGACGGACTTAAAGAATGTAGCTCAATTAAATCCTCTTCATGCTATTGCCTTAGTTTTACTAAGTTTAGGTCTTACAGTTTTAGGAGGAACTATTCCTGCTAAGATGGCTGCTAAGAAGGACCCTGTGGAGGCATTAAGAAGTGAATAAGGATATTTTGAAGAAGTTCAACCCATGAGGTTGAATTTCTTTTTTAGAACTATGTCATAAATTTACATTTTGAGGAGTCTAATAAGTGAAAGGAGAGATGAGCGATGTTTTTTCAAATGTCGCCAGCGGAAGATAAGAAACCGGACGTCGAAAGGCTTATAGAGGAGTATTCTAAGAGTCTTATAAGAATNTGCTATATGATTTTAAAGGATGAACAACTGGCAGAAGAGGCTGCATTTGATACTTTGTATAAGGCTTATAAGAATTATAGTAGTTTTCGAGGTCAAAGCAGTGAAAAAACTTGGATAAATAGCATAGCAATAAACACATGTAAAAGTTATATGAGAAAGTCTTCATATAAGGAGCTTGCTGCTGGTAATTATATATCCTTAGCCTATGCTTCAGAGGAAGATGTAGCGGAACCCTTTCGTAGTGATGAATCTATAGCTCTCCTCAATGCAGTATATTCCCTCCCAACAAAATACAAAAACGTTATTCTGTTAAGGTATTATCAGCAAATGACGGTATCGGAAATAGCTAAAGCTCTAAAGGAAAAGGAGAACACTATATCCGTCAGAATAAAAAGAGCAAAGGAGCTATTAAAAGAGTTATTAAAGGAGGAGTTTTAAATGAAAAAGCTAGAGAACCTTAAAAAAATAGCGGATGCAAATTTACATAAGCTTGATATGTCCACAGAAAGTAAAGAGAAGCTAAAAAAATCAGTGNCTGCTAAAAGAGCTAAGAAATTTAAATCTTGGACCTTTGCAGGTATTCCAGCTATAGCTGCCNTACTTGCTCTTATAGTATTTATTAGTGGAATGTTTTCTAGAGAGGGGGCTGTAACAGTGTTAGCCAAAGATTTAATGGAAGGAATTAAGGCGGAGGAGCCAACAACTGTAGAACTAAAGGCCGAGTTTATTCAGTCTACAGCAGACTTTTCTGTGGAGCTATTTAAGAATTCTTATGCAAAGAGAGAAAACTCATTGATTTCACCGACCTCCGTATATTTTGCCTTAGGCATGACTGCCAATGGTGCAAAGGGCAATACCCTTAAGGAATTTGAAGAGCTTCTTGGCAAGGAAGGAATAGGGATAGAGGACTTGAATAGCTATTATTATAGCCTATCTAAATGGCTTACTGATGTTAAGAGCGGTAAAGTGACTTTTGCTAATTCTATATGGTATAGGGACGATGATATCTTAAACATTAAGAAGGAATTTCTCCAAAAGAATGCAAGTTATTATAAGGCAGCAGCCTACAAGGCAGATTTCTCAGCTAAGGCAACGGTAAAGGATATAAATAATTGGGTAAAACACAATACTGGAGAGACCATAGATAAAATTATTGATAAAATTGATGGAAATGACNTAATGTATTTGATTAATGCTGTATACTTTGAAGATAAATGGGAAACGCCTTATACTAAGCAAGATATTCAGGATGGTGAATTTTACTTAGAGGACGGAACTAGAAAAAAGGTAGAATTTATGAACTCTACTGAATTTATTTATATTAGCGATGACAAGGCAGAAGGCTTTATAAAACCATATGAAAGTGGTAAGTATAGCTTTGTAGCTATATTACCCANTGAAGGAGTAGGTGTAGATAGTTACATAGCTTCCTTGTCTGGAGAAAAGTTTATAAGCCTTATGGATAATAAATCCTCTGAAAAAGTTAGGGCTTCTATACCTAAATTTAAGATTAGTTATAGTAAAGAACTAAAGGAAAGTTTAAAGAATATGGGCCTTGTTGAATGTTTTAGCTTAGATAAAGCAGATTTTTCTGAAATGGCAGAAGTAGAGAAAGGGGATATTTATGTTGGTAAGGTCCTCCACAAAACCTATATTACTGTTGATGTTTTAGGCACTAAGGCAGGTGCTGCAACAAGTGCTAATATGCAACTTAAACTTGGAGCTCCTGAGGGCCATGATATAATTTTAGATCGACCCTTTATATATGCCATCATAGATAATGAAACTAATTTGCCTTTGTTTATTGGAACTATGATGAATCCTAAAAATTAGTTTACTTCTTAAATGAAATTCAATCCTTAGGGTTGAGTTTCTTTTTT
>JGI24713J26584_10001617_pt1 | contig 16227 bp, 19 predicted proteins | sample BioPla4DNA1_FD_26584 | JGI IMG/M metagenome (IMG submission 26584) | reverse complement strand
AATGAATACTTATATTAAATACTTATATCATCAAGGAAGGAGCATACAAATGGATATACTATTAAAAATGCCAGCTGTATTACTTACCATATCTCTTGTGCTGGGAACAGTTATTTTCGCTGGATGTGGTAAAAAGGATGTGAAATATCCCACAGTAACATTGACCATTGAAGGTAAGGGAGATATAGTAATTGAGCTTTATCCTGAAAAGGCACCGGAAACTGTTGCAAATTTTGTCACCTTAGTTGAAGAAGGCTTCTATGATGGATTGACCTTTCACCGTATTATTCCAGGATTTATGATACAAGGCGGAGATCCAGAAGGAATTGGAATAGGTGGACCTGGGTATACCATAAAAGGCGAGTTTGCTAGCAATGGTTTCACTCAAAACGATTTAAAGCATGAGCGAGGAGTAATATCCATGGCTAGAGCTCAGCATCCAGACTCGGCTGGAAGTCAGTTTTTTATCATGCATGAAGATGCCCCTCATTTAGATGGAGAATATGCAGCATTTGGCAAGACTATTAAGGGGATGGATGTGGTGGATAAGATCGCTGAGACGCCGACGGATATTAATGACTTCCCCATAGAGCCTCAAATCATAAAAAAAGCCACAGTACAGCTCCCAAAGGATTATGAAAAACCTGAAAGAAATCGATAAAAACATCGAAGGCCGCTAACTGAAATTTTTAGCGGCCTTTTAAAATTTAGCTGGAAAATTCCGATTTTACACTCTGTATATCGTTAGGACTAGCTGGCTGAGCAGGCTTATAATATCCCTTTTGCTCAGCTAACTTAAATAAGTCGTATTGGCATTTTTCGTCACTATCGCGCATTTGTTGAATAGTTCGACGAAACTCCTCATTGCAAGCCTCGGTAATGACATTGGAATATCCAGTAATGCTACTTTTTAGCATTGAAAGCACATCATTTACCATATCTTTTTCCTGCATATTTATCACTCCTTTAACCTAAGAAACTCATTAGTCTTTGCTTACTTTGTTGGGCTTCCTGTGCTGATTGCTGGAACAATTGCTTTAGTTGTGGGTCAGTGCACTGCTGAGCATAGGTAGATAGCTTTTGATAGGCAATTTCATGGCTACCTATCAAATGACGGAGATTTTGAAGTTCCAGTTGATTTAGTTGTGCCACAGAAAACACTCCTTTCTAAAGTAATCATACTTATTGTTTTCTGTGACAGTGATAAATATACAGGTTAAGATTGCATATTAAGCTTTTATGCTTCTTAAAATCCAATATCCACCTTTTTTGTTAATAGCTTCACAATTACCATAGATTTCGGTTAGTTTTTCCATGGCGGATTTAGCCCCTTGCTTTTTTTGAATAACTAGATAAAGGACACCTTCCTTGTCTAGATAATCAATACTGCGTTCAAACAAAGGATATATTACTTTTTTACCTGCCCGTATGGGAGGATTGCTCACTATGGCATTAAAGATGCCATCCACTTTTTCAAATCCATTGCTTTGAAATGCTATAGCATTTTGTACATTGTTTTTTTGAATGTTTTGATTAGCCAAATCTACTGCCCTCTGGTTTATATCTACCATAGTAATCTGAGAATCTGGGTTAAGTTTAGCCAAGCTAATGCCTATGGGACCATAACCACAGCCCAGATCTAAAATTTTGCCATGGAGGGGTGGAAGGCTTCTAATAAGTACATCAGTACCGTAATCTACTCTAGTTTTAGAAAAAACTCCAGTATCTGTTGTAAAGTTTAGCTCTAGGTCACCTATATTATATTTAATATCAAATATGCGGTGCTCAGATTTTGGATTTTCGCTATAATAGTGTTCCATTTTTTCCTCCCTTTAAATATATAGTTACAGACATTATTAAGCCATAGAAAATATAGATGGTTGTCACTAGTCTGAGGGATGGCTTGTCATGTCTAATAGTTCAATCTCATGTTTGCTTAGNTCCCGTACTTGACCTGGTGCTAGTTTTTCGTCTAAATATAGATTACCCATACGGAGCCGTTTTAAGTATATTACCTTTTTGCCTACTGCTTCAAACATGCGTTTAACCTGATGATATTTTCCTTCAAATATAGTAATATGTACCTCAGATTCATCACAGCTTTTTAGTATGGACAGCTGTGCAGGAAGAGCAGTAACATCCTCATCCAGTTTTATTCCCCTTTGAAAGGCATCTACATCTTCTTTTGTAACTTTCCCCTCTATGACAGCATAATAGGTCTTTGGTACCTTGTTTTTAGGGGATAGAACTCTATGAGCCAGTTGGCCGTCATTGGTTAAAACCAGCAAACCTTCCGTATCCTTGTCCAATCTTCCTACAGGAAAAAGCTTAATATGCTGGTATTGTGAGAGGAGTAGATCAACAACAGTTTGGTGCAGGCTATCTCTTGTTGCGGATATTACTCCTGCAGGCTTATTTAGCATTAGGTAATAAAATTTTTTATATATTATAGGCTGGTTGTCTACCATAACCTTAGCTTTATCAGGATCTATTATATAGCCTGGATCATTTATTATATTATTATCTACCAAAACTCTTTGACCTTTTATTAGAGACTTTACTTCCTTTCGCGAGCCTATTCCGGCATTGGATAGAAAGCGGTCCAAACGCATTTTTTTCAAAATCTTCATCCTCCGTTTATAGTTTCTGCAAATCAGTAACCATGTAGACGGTCAATAGCATTATGAGAACAAAGTAAGTCAGTATAGCAGGACAGTTAATATTATTGTATTGTAATACCCTAAGCTTTGTCTAGTAAATTATTATTTCACATATTATTTGCATATTTCATATCTTGTTATTAGAAAGTTATAGAGGAGGGAAGTTAATGCNAGGATTGGATGCATTAGGTGGAAGATTTCGTGATGAAAAAGATGAAAGCTTGCTTTTCTTTTTCCTACTATTAGTAATAATTTTCTGCAATTGCGGATTGTTTGATGATGGAGACGAGCTTTTATTCTTCTTCCTGCTTTTGGTTCTCTTATTTAGTGGAGGTTCTTTCTTCCGAGGATTTGGTGTTCAAAGTAAGGAAGGTTAAGGCTATATAAGTGTTCATAGAAAAGCAAGACAAAAGGCCATAGATTAAAAATAGATTTATCTATGGCCTTTATTGTATTACTCTTTATAGGTTACTGTGTTCAGTTCGAGCAATAATTTCATCTTGAAGAGCCTCAGTAAGATTGCAGAAATAATCACTATAACCAGCTACTCTTACAATCAAGTCACGATATTGGTCGGGATTTTTCTTTGCGGCTCTTAGGGTATTTGAATCAATTACGTTGAATTGAATATGATGGCCATCCATTCTAAAATAAGTACGTATTAGGTGTACCAATTTTTCCAGTCCCTCGTCCCCCTCTAACACCTGGGGAGAAAACTTCATATTGAGGAGAGTACCGCCGGTTTTTGAGTGGTCCATCTTGGATGCAGATTTGATAACAGCAGTAGGACCATGACGGTCAGCACCCTGAACCGGAGAAATACCTTCAGAAAGCGGCTGGCTAGCTTTTCGGCCATCAGGTGTTGCACCTATAACTGAACCAAAATATACATGGCAAGTAGTAGGCAGCATATTAATTCTATAAACACCACCTTTGGTGTTTTTCCTACCTTCTACCAATTGCCTATAGGTTTCAAAGGCTTCCCTCATTATTTGGTCAGCCCTATCATCATCATTTCCATAGCGAGGGGTTCTATTGAGAACCAGCTGATGGATTCTTTCGTGACCTACAAAATTATCCTTCAGAGCCTTTAACATTTCTTCCATAGTTAAAACTTTGCTCTCGAAAACATGATGCTTGATGGAGGATAGGCTGTCGGTTAGGCTTCCTATTCCTACTCCTTGTATATAAGTGGTATTATATCTAGCTCCCCCTGCATTATAGTCCTTTCCTTTTTGTATGCAGTCGTTGATGATTATGGAAAGGAAAGGGGCAGGCATATTAGTAGCATATAATCTTTCAATAATATTATTTCCTTTTATTTTAATATCTACAAAATATTCTAGTTGCTTTTTGAAAGCCTCAAATAGTTCATCATAAGTTTTAAAAGAAGCAGGATCTCCCGTCTTAATACCCAATTGACGACCTGTTCTTGGGTCTATGCCATTGTGCAGGGTAATTTCCAAAATCTTAACTAGATTGAGATAGCCCGTTAGGATATAGCTTTCTTTGCCAAAAGCACCAGACTCTACACAGCCGCTAGCACCACCACAGCGAGCATCTATAAGGGATTTACCCTGTCTTAGAAGCTGTTGGACTATTCCATCAGCATTAAATACAGAGGGCTGGCCCCAACCTTTACGAATGATTTCACCAGCTTTTTTNATAAAGTGATCAGGATTTTTTCTACTGACCTGAATATTTGAACTAGGCTGCAGCAGCCTCATTTCATCTACTACCTCTAGGAGCAGATAAGTAACCTCGTTAACTCCATCAGTACCGTCAGGTTTCATTCCGCCTATATTAATATTGGCAAAATCAGTGTAGGTACCACTTTCAGCTAGGGTTATACCTACTTTTGGAGGGGCAGGTTGGTTATTAAACTTAATCCAAAAGCATTGCAACAGCTCTTTTGCTTGTTCTCGTGTAAGAATTCCCTCTTCTATATCTTTTTTATAGAAGGGATAGAGATGTTGATCCAGCCTGCCTGGATTAAAGGAATCCCAGGTATTTAGTTCTGTAATAACCCCAAGATGAACATACCAATAGGTTTGTAGTGCTTCCCAAAAAGTACGTGGTTTATGGGCCGGGACTCGGAAAGAAATTTCAGCTATTTTTTCTAGCTCCCTTTTGCGTTTAGGATCTGATTCCTTACTTGCCAGCTCCAATGCCAGCTCAGCATGCCGTCGTGCAAAGGTGATAATGGCATCTACACAGATAAGCATGGCCTTTAACTGTTCCTGTTTATCATATGCTTCTTCATCTTCAAAGAAGTCTAGATTAGCTAGGGATTCTTCCAGTTCACGTTTAAAATCTAAAAATCCTTTTTTGTAGATCTTATCATCAGCTACTGTATGACCAGGAGCTCGCTGTTCCATGAATTCCGTGAAGATACCAGCTTCATAGCATTCTTTCCATTCCGGGCTCATGGCATTAAATAATTTATCCCTCATGGATCTACCTTGCCAGTAGGGAATAATCTCATTTTTTTGAATATCCATTGCCTCTTCTGAAACAGAGAAGGATATTTTCTCTCTATTATGGATTACTTGGAAATCCTCCAAAGTATGGCAGCAAAGCTCAGGATAGGTGGGAGCTTGCTGTGGAGCAGGTCCTCTTTCACCTACAATGAGTTCCTCTTCTCCTATGTAGATTGTTTTGTTTTCCATTATATGTTTAAAAGTAAGTGCTCTGAGCACAGGTGTTGAAACGGTTCCAGAGTAGCGCTTATAGGCTTGGGTTACTAACCTAGCTCGCTCTATAGAAAGGCTAGGCTTGGTCTCTAAACTTTGTTTTCTCAGTCGCATAACTCTTTCAGTCAAGGAAAATCAACCTCCTTTTTTTACATTCAGTCCAAAGGTTGCCAAAAGAGACTGTATATCCTGTATACTTTTATCATTTGGAGAACTTAAGTCATTCAGTAAATAATCTAAGCCCATGCGTTGGTATTTTGCTATGCCAATATTATGATATGGCAGGATGTGAACTTGTTTGATTCCCAGTGATGCAATAAATTTGCCTGTTTCATATAAATTATTATGGTCATCATTTATTCCAGGAATAATGGGAATCCTAATAACTATATTAGGATGAATAAGAGATAGTTTTTTTAGGTTGCTAAGAATAAGCCTATTGGAAACTCCAGTATATTTTTTGTGCTGCTCATTATCCATGTGTTTAATATCAAATAGAAATAAGTCTGCGTATTTTTGAACTTCTACTAGGATATCCCAAGGTGCATATCCGCAGGTATCTACAGCAGTATGAATGTTTTCTGCTTTGCACTTTTTTAAGACTTCAATAGCAAATTCCGGCTGCATAAGGGGTTCTCCCCCAGAAAGTGTAATACCGCCTTTTGATTCGTCATAAAAAAGTATATCTCTTTTGATTTCATCCATAACTTCATGGACAGTCATTTCTTTACCTATCCACTCTATAGCATCAACAAAGCATGCTTGTTGGCACTTACCACATTGTATACATAGTTCTTCATTTCTAATAAGGCCAACTTCTTTTATAGTAATAGCATTAACAGGACAAGTATGGGAGCATGCTGTACATCCTATACATCTGTCCTTTCGATATAGAAACTCAATTTTTTGCTTCTGACTTTCGGGGTTATGGCACCACCAGCAGTGTAGGGGGCAACCTTTCAAAAACAAAGTAGTTCGAATTCCTGGGCCGTCGTGTAAAGAGTAGCGTTGAATATTGAAAATAAGCCCTTTCTTCATATTATCCACCTTACATTTTAGTTTGAGTATATACCTATTGATAAATGAACCTCTTCACTAATATGACTGAAAAACTTAGCATTAGTTAATAGCCACTTTGTATTAGTTATTGAGCTAGCATAATAGACTAAATTAATATAAGTATATTTTATAATTTATAAAAAATCAATTATGGTATAAAAATNTCTAATAATTAAATAGAAGCCTACAAGCCAATTATATATGCCGGCTTGTAGGCTTCTTACTAAACAACTACCATTTCCTACCCGAAGGTTCAGGGCAATAGTTGTCCTTTCCCAGGGCTCTGGCATGAACTAAACAGCCGCAGTGTTTGCAAGTAGTACCATAGAGTAGGGAAGGACAGGTTTTACAGATTTTTAATCTATTTTCATAAACGTCTTTAGGTGCAGCTGCATCTTCGTCAATTAGGGTACCTTTTAATTTTTCATAGGTTTCATCTATTTTAACCCAAATAGAAGCAGAGCACCCTTTACATTCAGTCAAATTACTCATATGTCAGCAACTCCTTAGGAGTTTATTCTACAGCTAAAACCACTACAGATTTAGGTGGCAGAGTTACAGAAAGTCCTTTTTCGTCAAGTTTAAAATTATCAAAAGTGGATGGCTGAACCTTATCAGGCTCTAAGAATGTATTATGGTCTCTCATATTATCAGAGGTAAGAATTCTGCCAGATACCTTGTTTGCAGCAGCGCCGCGAAGCTCAATATCTACTGTAGCTGAGCTTTCGTGGTGGACATTACATAGGGAGATATGGATAACACCATCGCTGTTTTTAGAAGCAGAAGCACTTACCTGAGGTATTGAGCTCTCACCATAAGTATACTCTGCACTCTCAAGATCCATGGGTAGCAGTGTTGCATCCTGATGAACCTTGTACATTTCAAACACATGATAAGTAGGAGTGAGAATCATCTTATCTCCCTCTGTCAATATAACAGACTGAAGTACATTTATAGTTTGAGCTATATTGGCCATATGGACTCTATCAGCATGGTTATTAAAGATATTCAGGTTTATTCCAGCAATCAATGCATCTCGTAAGGTGTTTTGCTGATATAAAAAGCCTGGATTGGTTCCTGGTTCTACATCATACCAAGCTCCCCATTCATCAACAATAAGTCCTACTCGCTTTTCAGGATCATATTTGTCCATAATAGTAGAATGCTTAGTTACTAGCTCTTCCATATACATGGTTTTTTTCATGGTAGTAAACCAGTCCTGCTCATTGAAATCGGTTGCTGAGCCTTTTTCTTGCCAAGTTCCAGGAACAGTGTAATAATGCAGGCTTAGTCCATCCATCATTCTGCCAGCTTCTCTCATCAATACCTCTGTCCAATGGTAGTCATCTGTATTAGGACCGCAGGCAATCTTGTAGACTCGGTTTTCTCCATAATTTCTTACATAGGTTTGATAACGACGGTATACATCAGCATAGTATTCAGCTCTCATATTTCCGCCGCATCCCCAGTTTTCATTTCCAACTCCAAAATATTTTAGACGCCAAGGTTCCTCGCGTCCGTTTTCTCTACGCCAATCTGCCATGGGAGAAGTTCCATCAAAGGTGATGTATTCAACCCATTCTTGCATCTCTTGAACAGTGCCGCTTCCAACATTACCGCAAATGTAGGGTTCACACTCCAATAGTTCACATAATTTCATAAACTCATGGGTACCAAAATGGTTGTTCTCAACAACGCCGCCCCAGTGGGTATTTATCATCTTTTTACGTTTTTCCCTGGGACCTATTCCATCTTTCCAATGATATTCATCAGCAAAACAGCCACCTGGCCATCTTAAAACAGGTATTTTTATATTTTTTAGTGCCTCCAATACATCGTTGCGAATACCGTAGGTGTTAGGAATAGGAGAGTCTTCGCCTACCCAAATACCCTCGTAAATGCATCGTCCTAAATGCTCTGCAAAATGACCGTAGATGTGTCGGCTTATAGTAGTGCTGCCAAGATCCCCGTTGATCACTAGCCTGTTTTTCATAAAGAAATCTCCTCCTTAATAGGATTATTAATATGTAATGTATATATTAATTCCATTATATTAGGGGCTATATGGAAAGTCAATGATTTATATAAACTTCAGCATATTTTTTACTTTATTTATTTTTTACTTTACAAATCCCCATAAGTAATTTATAATTTCATTAATTTCTAATTGCTAACAGACTGATTTTATTGAACAAGGAGCGAGAAAAAGATGAAGATAAGAGCAAGTGAAGAATGGTTGCCAGTTTACGAAGCCTTGGCCAGCAAAGTGAGATTGCAAATTATAGAAATTCTTGCTCAAGGACCTAAGAATATAAAAGAGTTAGCCAAAGCTCTAGACCTAAGCAGTGCTATTATGACCATGCATGTCAGAAAATTGGAAAAGGCAGGGATTGTTTCTAGCCAAAGAGTTAGAAGCAATGGTGGTATACAAAAATTATGTAGCTTGGCTATAGATTATTTAGAAATAGATTTCCCTAAAGGTTCGGGCAATGAACGAAAATATCATGAGATAGTGATACCGGTGGGGCATTATACAGATTTTGATATATCACCTACATGCGGCTTAGCTACTCGAGAGAAAATTATCGGGTATTTTGATGATCCTAGATATTTTTTAGATGTGGAGAGAGTTAATGCCAAAATTTTATGGTTCATGAAGGGATATATAGAATATAGAATTCCCAATTATATAATGCCTAATGAGCATCTAGACGAATTGGAAATTAGTATGGAGCTAGGATCTGAAGCCCCTGGATACAATAATAATTGGCCATCTAAATTGAATTTTTATATTAACGGGAAGTTTATAGGACAATGGACCAGTCCTGGAGATTTTGGGGATAAGAGAGGTAGATTTACTCCAGCCTGGTGGAGCAGTGATATAAATCAATATGGCCTGCTTAAGATACTTAGGATTAATAAAAAAGGAAGCTGGATGGACGGGGTAAAGTTATCAAATGTAACTTTGGAAGATTTGAAAATTCGACAAAACAACATAGATTTTAGGATTGAGGTATCAGAAGATAACGGCAAACCAGGAGGATTAACCCTGTACGGAGAAGGATTTGGTAATTATGATCAAGATATTGTGGTAAAGTTATACTATCATTGATATGGAAAATATGAAAACAAAGGTTATTTGAATAGCCTTTGTTTTTTAATTATGTTATCTAGATATAGCTATAGGGACAGAGAAATTTACTAAAGACACAGAATCTCCCACTCTTATTAATATCTAAATTTTGGATATACTATATATACCATTAAACTATAGATTGATATAAAATAAATTTAGAAAAATAGGAAAATTTTGTTGAAGTTTTCTTTGATATGTTGTATGATTAAGGTCACAATTTTTATAGATGGGAGAGCGTTTTATGGGTATGAAAATTGTTGCTGATAGCTGTTGTGATATTAGCCCGGAAGTTTTAGAGCGAACCAACCTCAAATTAGTTCCTTTGACAATTGAAGTTAATGGTAAGAGATATAAAGATGATGATGAGTTGGATGTTGATTACCTAATAAAAGAAATGAAAGAATCTGAAGAAGCCACTAAAACCGCTTGTCCTTCCCCCCAGGATTTTATTGAGGCATATAAGGGAGAGGAAAGTGTATTTGTTGTTACCATATCGTCTAAGTTAAGCGGAACCTATAGAAGTGCCATGTTGGCAAAAGAGATTTATTTAGAAGAGGTAGGAAATAAGTTTATTCATGTATTCGATTCCTTTAGTGGCTCTATAGGTGAAACTCTAGTTAGCCTTAAAATTTCTGAATTAATACAAAAAGGCTTAAAGGAAATGGAAATCGTGGAAAAGGTAAATGCTTACATTAAAGATATGAAGACCTTTTTTACCATTAAGTCTCTTGATAATCTGGCAAAAGCAGGCAGGGTAAGCCATCTTGTTGCCAAAATATCTTCCGTGTTATCCGTTAGGCTTATAATGGCTGAAAAAGATGGAGAAATTCAACTACACGAAAAAGTCATAGGGGCCAAGAAGGTGTTTAGGAGGCTTGTAGAGATTATTGGAGAGCAGGGACAGAATTTAGAAGACAAAATATTAGGGATAGCCCACTGCAACTGTTTAGATAAAGCTTTAGCTTTAAAAGAGGAAGTGCTTAAGCGATATAACTTTAAAGATATAGTAATAGTAAAGACAGGGGGCATAAGCACTGTCTATGCAGGTGAAGGTGGTTTGGTTATTGCATTTTAATAAATGTAAAAAAGCACTGTTACAACAGTGCTTTTTTGTTATCCTAGTTTATAGGGAAGGAACTACATTAACGGCTTGAGGACCACGAGGACTTTGCTCGATTTCGTATTCCACGCTTTGACCTTCTTCTAAGGTTTTATATCCATCAACTTGTATAGCTGAATAATGAACGAATACGTCGTTGCCGTCTTCGCCTACAATAAAACCATAGCCTTTTTCAGAATTAAACCATTTTACTGTACCTTTCATAAACATACACCTCCTTATGCACTTTGTGATTCATTTTGTTTCAATGCATATGAAAGTGTATGTTTACAACTTTCGGTAATGCATTTTAAAACTTATAAAAAATGAACTCATCTTATTATATATTATATTCAAAAAAAGCTCAAGCTATAGCAGGAAAAATTATAATATTATTTTATAGATTATATGATATAATATTGATGGCTAACCAGCCCAATGGCCATATTAGGATGCTTGTAGAGGTAGGTACGATGAAAGGAAGAAAAATTCTTTTAATTTTTTGTACAGTTGTTTTTATTTATTCTTCAATTAATATTCTAGACTATTTTTATGAAGGTTATAAGAATAAAAAAATGTACCAAGAATTAGCAAACCTATTTCCTACACAAGAAATCCAATATGTGGAAAATTCTGGATCAGAACATAGAGATGCATTGTGGAATGAAGAAAACATTTCGGAAAAATTTGCACCCCTATTAGAGATTAATCCAGAAGTAGTTGGATGGATTACCATTCCTGGGACAGTTATTGATTATCCTGTTGTTCAGACTGATAACAATGAATACTATTTGTCCCACGATATAAATGGCAATAAATCAAAGAGAGGCGCTATTTTCATGGATTACCGCAATACTCCCAATGGAGATGATAAGAACACTATTTTGTATGGACATCATATGCGGGATGGCTCCATGTTTAAGGATATAACTAAGTATAAAGATAAGGATTTTTTTGACCAAAATACTACCATATGGTTTTATACATTAAGCGAATTAACTCAATGGGAGGTTTTCTCTGCCTATGTAACAGATACAGAGTTTAATTATTTAAGAAAGGATTTTGAATCAGAAGAAGATTACTTAAATTTTATTAATACCTTAAAGAATAAATCCATGCATAATAGCGAAGTTGAGCTTAGCAAGGACGATAAGATTATAACCTTGTCAACATGTAGCTATGAATTTGATGACGCTCGCTTTGTAGTGCATGCCAGAAGAACAAAGTGACGCGTCACTTAATGATATTAGGAGGTTTTAAGATGATAAAGGTGGGTTTAATAGGTATCAATGGATTTGGTAGAATTCATGTGGGAAATGTCTTAAAGCTGGCAGCAAAGGGCATGGTTAAATGTGTAGCCTTTGCTGATGTTAAAGTTGATAAGGAAGATAAGCAGTATAAGGAATTAATAGCTTTGGGGGCAAAACATTATACAGATTATAATGAAATGCTAGATAATCATAAGGAGCTGGATTTTGTAGCGATAGCTACTCCTATACATTTGCATAAACCCATGGCAATAGATGCCTTAAACAAAGGGTTTAATGTATTTTTGGAAAAACCACCAGCGGCAACTGTTCAAGACATAGATGAGCTTATAGAGGTTGCCAATAGAAGTGGTAAGTTATGTGAAGTAGATTTCCAAACTATTACCGGAAAAGCCTTTAGAACTTTAGTGACAAAACTTAGAAATGGTGAGCTGGGGGATATTGAAAAAGTAGTAGGTGCCGGCATGTGGAAACGAACACAGGCTTACTACGAAAGAACTCCTTGGGCAGGAAAACTTGTCCACAATGGCGATTATATTTTGGACAGCTCTATAACTAATCCCTTTGCCCATCTTTTGCATAATTGTCTAATAGCAGCGGGTAGCGGAGAAGTAGATATAGCAGTTCCTAAAAAAGTGCAAGCTGAACTTTACAAGGCACATCCTATTGAAGGAGAAGATACTGCCTGTATCAGGATAAACACGGCAAATAATGTAGAGATAATGTTTTATACTACTTTATGCCATACAGAAGAGGGTATTCCTTATATCAAGGTATATGGAAGTAAAGGACAGGCCATTTGGCATTATAATAACAAACTAGAACTTGAATATAAAGATGGACGAAGGGAAAATTATGAATTTGAAGAGGAAGATCTGTTTTATAATAAGCTTGTAGATTTTATAAAGACCTTAGAAGGTAATGATACTGAGTTAAATTCTTCAGTTTATAACTGCAGAAATTTTGTTTTAGCCTGTAACGGTGCTTTTGAATCCAGTGGTGAAATTACAGAGATTCCAGATAAATACTTAATAATAGAACCTGAGAACAATACTATAGCTACAAATATAAAGAATATAGATAAAATTATTGAAGAGGCTGCAGAGCAGGGTAAGCTGTTTTCTGAAATCGCTGTTGAATGGGCAGTTTCAACTCAACCTTTTTCAATGGAAGGTTACCAAAGCTTTGGGCTCTTTAAAAACAATTAGTGGAGGTTTATATGGATAAATGTCTGCAACATCTTAAAAAACTAACTGGTAATACTATGAATGAAAACCAGGTTAGAATGATGAGTCCTCTTGTGCTAGCCTACATAGGGGATACTATATATGATTTACTTGTTAGAACCTATCTGATTTTGACCAATAAAGTAACTGTACATAATTTGCATAATCAAGCTATAAATTTTGTTAATGCAGGGGCTCAGGCCCATACTTTAGAAGTGATTTTTGAAAAACTTACTGATGAGGAGAAAAACATAGTACGCAGAGGCCGAAATGCAAAGTCAGGTACAGTGCCCAAGAACGCAGATGTAGGTGAGTATAGATATGCAACAGGTTTTGAGGCTTTGTTAGGATACTTATATCTAACAGAGCAAACAGATCGCCTTATGGAGATAGGGCAGTTAATCTTTGAAGCAAAATGATTTCTTGATATTTTTTGGGAGGAAATAGTTTATGAGTGAGGTCAATTTAAAGGTAAAATTATTAAGATATACACCAGAGCCAGAGAAGGTCATAGCTATGGCAGCTAAACTTTGTTATTCTGCTGCAGATATTGATGAATTAGCTCAAGGGATTGAGCAAAAGGATCAAGCAATTTTTTTACAGAGATTGATGGATATGGGTCATCTATCCCCAGTAGAACATGCTAGTTTTACCTTCGGGGTTGAAGGGGTTTCTAGAAGTTTGCTGGCTCAAATAACAAGACATCGTATAGCCAGCTTTAGTGTACAATCTCAAAGATATGTTAGCCAGAAATCTCATGGGGAAGGGACGTTTAATTATATTGTCCCTCCCAGGATTAAAGAGTTGGGAGAGGAATATGTAAAAAAATTTGAAGAGCAGATGAAGCAAATTCAAATTTGGTACGATGAGTGGATTGAGGCTTTGGGCAATCAAGGTGAAAAATCCAACGAAGATGCTCGCTTTGTATTGCCCAACGCAGCAGAGACCAAGTTTGTTGTGACTATGAATGCAAGGGAGCTGTTGCACTTTTTTAGTCTGCGGTGCTGCAATCGTGCCCAATGGGAGATTAGAAATCTAGCTATAGAGATGTTAAAACAGGTTAAGGAAGTAGCACCTAATTTATTTAAAAATGCAGGACCAGGATGTGTAAGAGGTAAGTGTCCGGAAGGTAAGTTGACCTGTGGCAAGGCTAAAGAAGTAAGGGAGAAGTTTTTAATCTTATGAGGAGATAAAAGGAGTAAAGTAACATGAAAAAGAGAATTAAAAAGTCTAAAATCAAGCAGGAAACAAAAAGAGAAAATAAAATGAACAGGCTAGAAGATCAAAATAATGAAAATCAAGTTGAAGGTCGAAACCCTGTATTGGAGGTTTTTCGATCTGGTAGGACTGTAGATAAGCTTTTAATTGCACGGGGTAGTAGGGAAGGATCTATCCTAGAGATTATCCAAAAAGCTAAAGAACAGGGCGTAGTAGTACAAGAAGTGGATAGAAGAAGGCTGGATGAATTATCCCTAACCAATGGAGCGCATCAAGGGGTTATAGCATTTGTTACCCCCTATTCCTATGTAGAAATAGAGGATATATTAGCCCGTGCATCAGAAAAAGATGAACCTCCTTTTGTTATTGTTTTGGATGAGATAACAGATCCCCACAATCTAGGGTCTATAATAAGGACTGCGGAATCCTGTGGGGCCCATGGAATTATTATTCCTAAAAGGCGTGCCGTTGGCCTGACTCCAACAGTGATAAAGGCATCAGCTGGTGCTGTTGAATTTATTCCCATAGCCAAGGTAACCAATATTTCTTCTACCCTTGAAAGCTTAAAGAAACATGGCCTGTGGGTAGTAGGTGCAGATATGGACGGAGAACTGTATACCTCTAAGGACCTGACAGGTCCTATAGCATTGGTTATTGGAAGTGAAGGCAAAGGCTTGGGACGCCTTGTTAAAGAGAAATGTGATTTTCTAGTAAGGATACCTCAAAAGGGAAAAATATCATCTTTGAATGCTTCGGTGGCAGCGGGAGTTTTAATGTATGAGATAGTGAGGCAAAGGGGCCAAGAATAAGAAAATAGAGGCCTTGAAAAGGCAAAGATAGCTTGACTTGCTAGGATTATGTAATGTATAATTTACTTGTTGATATTATTGCACTTCCTGACTATTGTTGACATTATTGTGGGGGGATCTTGGTGGAGTTAGCTACTGCCAAAGAAAAAGCTGTAGATTACGACGAGATGCTAGATGAAGAAATAGTTGAACTAGCTTTAAATGGAGATTCATACGCATTAGAGTATTTGCTGAACAAATATAAGAATTTTGTAAGAGCTAAGGCACGCTCCTATTTCCTCATAGGCGCAGATCGTGAGGATATAGTACAGGAAGGAATGATTGGCCTATATAAGGCTATTAGAGATTATAGGCCCAATAAGCTTTCTTCCTTTAAGGCTTTCGCAGAGCTATGTGTTACTCGGCAGATCATTACTGCCATAAAAACAGCTACTCGTCAAAAACATATTCCTCTCAACTCATATGTTTCCCTGAACAAGCCTATATATGATGAAGAATCTGATAGAACTCTTATGGACGTTATATCAGGAGTTAGAGTTACAGATCCTGAGGAACTTATAATAAGACAAGAAGAGTATACCAATATAGAGAATGTTATCGAGGAATTGTTAAGTGATTTAGAATGGGAAGTGCTGACATCCTACCTTCAGGGAAAAACATATCAGGAAATTGCCGCTGAATTGGACAGGCATGTAAAGTCCATAGATAATGCATTGCAGCGGGTTAAACGGAAGGTAGAACGATACTTAGAAGAAAGAGAGTAATTTTTTTAAAAAGCGGTTGACAAAATTAGTTTTTATATGTATTATATAATATGTTCATTGCNATGATGTTAATAAACGCAACACTCAAAGCATGCTGATCTTTTCGTTATAAACGAATCGACAACATGCGGGTGTAGTTTAATGGTAGAATACCAGCTTCCCAAGCTGGCCGCGTGGGTTCGATTCCCATCACCCGCTCCATATATCATTTATTTTTAAGCCCATGTAGCTCAGTAGGTAGAGCGCCGCCATGGTAAGGCGGAGGTCACCGGTTCGAGCCCGGTCGTGGGCTCCA
>JGI24713J26584_10001602_pt1 | contig 16338 bp, 11 predicted proteins | sample BioPla4DNA1_FD_26584 | JGI IMG/M metagenome (IMG submission 26584) | reverse complement strand
TCATCTAACTATTTTATCACACAATGTGTACATTAAAACGGATAGTTAAATAATATGATTTTCCAGACCACTTTGCAGCATCTCCCTATATTTTTCTATAACTCCATCCGGTGACAATATCTTCACCTTATTCCCAAACTGGAACACCCAGGCCAGGAAAGTAGCGCTCACGGCCACATTGATTCTCACATTAAAATGGTTTTCATCGGCCTTCTCTAAGGATACATCCTTACCAAAGCGGTCAATCACAACATTCACAAGGGAATTGTCAAACTGAAGCTTCACCGTTTCTTCCTCGCCTCCGAACATATTGAATACCTTTTTCGAATACTCGGCGATATCCAGGCTTTTTTCACCAATTATCTCCGACAAATCCCGGCGAGGTTCTTTCAGGAGCTTTATTTCGGTCATCCTGTCAACTCTGAAGTGTGTCAGATCCGGATTCTTGGGATAATGAGAGATTAAATAGTAATTTTCATCCACCCAGGAAAGTGCGTAAGGGCTCACAATATAGGCTTGCCCGGAATTCCGGAATTGCTTCTTTTTTTCAATGTTATACTCAAAATATTTAAAGGATATCTGGCAATTTTCAGATATTGCAGTATGCAGGGTATCAACATTGCAGTAAATGAGTTCATTCATGGTCTTGACTCTATTGGCAACGTATACCTGTCTTTGAAGCTTTTTAGCCTGATGTATGCTTGTGAGGCTTTCAATTTTCTTTATCAGGTCGTTACTCTTTTTATGAGTAATGAATTTTGATGACTGGACGATATCAACCAGGAGCTTTAGCTCCGGCAGTTCAAAAAGCCGGTTTGCCACAAAATAGTCAGTAGTTTTTGTTTTCCGGGTGGCAATGTCAATGCCATACCGGCGCAGAGCTTCGATATCGTCATAGATGGATTTACGCTCAGCTGCAATACCATAGCGCTCAAGCTCTGCAATCATCTGATTGAGGGTTATACTATTCTCTTCATCGGTCTTCTCAAGAAGGATTTTCATAAGGTAGAGTATTTTCAGTTTTTGGTTTGAACTTTTTGCCATATGTATACCTCAAATTTTAGAATCTTTACAGCTGTTTGCAAAACATTTTATTCGTCTGATTTTTCTGCATAAACCATCTGCATCGCCAGTCCCCGACTATCCAGTGCTGGTTTCTCCGGTATAGACCTGAAACCGTTTTTTAATCCCAACATACCCGTTACTGCCAGGCAAAGCGCATCAATACAGTCTTCCTTTATTTTGCCAAGTTTCGGGTGTTCCGATATATAATCCGTAAGTTCGGAGGTATGATCATAATATAGTGTTATATAATTCTTTATTCATCTTGATCAAAGTCAATTTCCGATTCATCGTCAACGATAATCTCAGCACCCAATTTCAAATATTCCTCTATAGATTCTTCAAGGTCAAAAAGTTCCATTTCTGTTTCTCTATAACCACTAACCTCAATTAACCAGTCCGGTTCGGAAAAACTATCACCTCCCACTGCACAATCATAGACACTACCGCCCTTTGATATTTCAAATGAAGAGTCTGAAATTCTAAATGTAATATATCTCATTTCTTCAAATTCATCTGTACCAGATCGATAAATAATACCAAACTCACAGCATGCTCCAACGGTAATTAAAGGTAATCTTTCAAGGGCATAAAGCGCATTCCCAAGTCCAATAACCTGCTTTGGTGTAATAAGAGGACTCTTTAAAAAACGTCGGACAGTGTTTCGTGCAATTTCAATTGCATAATAGTCATCATCAAATAAATCAAATCTCTCCATATAATAAAATCCTCTGCCTTTATAACTTTTTTAACAAATAAATGTTTTGTCTTGTCTGAGGTATTATTCCTCAACAACTTCAATATTCACCTTTGCATACTCTCTATCCATCTTATGGAGTTCATCCCTAACCCGCTGTCTTAGCTCTACAGTCGGTTTTACACAATACTTTATAAAATCCGCATTTGTAACCTGTAAGTCTGGAAACAATACCTTAAGATAAGCTGTTGCCAAACGCACTATTGCTTTCCTGTCTCTTAAGTCATTACAGTTTTGCAGTCTCATATTTAAATTTACATAATCGGTATACTGCGGCTCATTTCTAAGATTATGAAGCACTTCTGAAAAGAAATCGCCCTTAAAACCAAGGTACTTTGAGGGAGTATCCTTTGATATTCTTGGCATAAGCCAACCAGCAATGATACCATGCAACCTATCAATAAACGCAGTTTCCTGAAGAAAGTTGGGTATTTCCCGGAATAAACCCTCATCTTTATATACAGGCTGATGGTTTTCATCCAATGTAATGTTTCCAAGCATAACAAATCCGGCTTCAGCACTTGCTTCCGTATTACCCCGGCTAAATCTGCCGGACTCCAGATACACCTTCAGACCNGCAACCAGTTCACCTGTTGAATCTCCCTGAATACTTTGGACCTCATCCAGTACAACAACATCATACCTAGTTACAAGTCCGGGAGTATTGTTTCCGTTGTGATGGAACATAACTGCAGGAGAAACCTTACCGCCGCCAATAACTCTTGCATACCTTGATATATTGCTGTATACAAAGGATTTTCCTGTCCCCTTGGGTGCAAGTTCAATAAGGTTAATCCTCGGCTCAACCATTGGAAGAATTCTGGTAATAAGTACATTTTTCTGTTCTTCGTTATAAATTGTCGGATTAAACCCCATGCTCGATATAATAAGATCTATCCATTCCTCTGTCGTAAAGTTCGATCTGCATTCCTTATAATATTCAATATCAACGCTTCCTACCTGAAACGGCTTGAAATTGCGCATCCACAGCTGTCCCTTTTCATTTGGCGACGCCGGAGGGACATAAAAAAGGTCGGCAACACCCCAAACCCCACTGGTAAGAAGCAAGTTGTTTTTTTCCACAATATCGTCGCTGATAAATGCGTCATTCATATCCAGGAAAGGAATTTTCAACGTTCTCTTGCCTGTTTTAAGATTCACTGAAACGCTGTAATCGTCCAGCAGCTTAACATTTTCCATATTAAGTAGTCTGTTTTTAACTTCTTCCTTTTGTCCTTTCTGAGGAAGATACCTGTTAACAAATTCAGATATCTTATTCCTGGACTCTTCGGTAAGCTCACCGTCCTCCAAAAAATTATAAAGAATCCATTCTCCAACATATGCAGGAATGGCCCTGGAGGAGAACCCTGCCTTATGTATCAAGCTTTTATTTATTACAACGTCACCATAGCAGTCATACGCTTTTTGTTCAAACTGCAACATNCTCCATACCTCACTTAAAAAATATCATCAAAGTTCGCTATATTTNGTTGAACACTCTTAACAATAATCGGGAGCTTATATNCATGTTCGTATTCTTTTCCGAGAAACTTATACGTCACTTTCAGCAGCAATTCTTCATTCCCTTCATTTTTAACAAAACGAATATTATCCATATATACTTTAGACACCGAAAGTTCATCAAATTTCTCATATTTCACACTTTTAGAATCTGACCTGACATTAGAATTCAATATGCTTATTTCAATATCTTGCACAGCGTATTCATTCGGATTCTTAATAATCATCTGAATTTTTGATTTTACAGACAACCTGAATTCATTGGATACCAGGGTAATGATCAAAGCCTCTTCTTTAACATCCACCCTTTCAAATCTAATAAAAGGCACAATCTGNTCCTCAGGAGTTATTCCGCCATGAACATAAAAACTTTCATCTGTTTCCTTAAAGCGATAATACTTTTTTGCAATCAGGTAATTCTCCTTCGTTCCAAATCTATTCCTGTCAATAACGTAACAATAGCGGTCAATATTGCTGTGCAGCTTACTCATATCCTCATCTGCAACGTAAACATACCTGTGATCCGATTTTTCTACACGACCCTTATAATACNCCTGATCAATCAGATTTTCCTGGCTGCTCAATATGCTAGTACTTCCATGATCGGACATTACATANACTTTCAGNTTATTTTCATACCCGATTCTTTTGGCAAAAGCGAGAATCTCCCGACTCAAAGCATTNAGTTCATTTTTTATTTTTGATCTCATTGATAATGCNGATTCCTTTTGCCCTTTATGNAGTATATCGTCAATTTCAAGGTAATTNAGTATTAATACGTCCTCGTCCTTTTTATCAATTTTTGACAACTCGCTTATATTTTCAAGATATCGCATGCTAAGGCCAAGCATACCCGCCCACTTCTTAACTTCCTGCTTATAGCTGATATTTTTCGCATTGCTGTACGGTTCACCTGTAAACAANCTTCCTTTTGACACCTCGGTTACAGTTGGAAGCATTGCAAGTAATGGTTTCTCACTTGTCGAACTGAAACCCTGCTTTAAAAAGTAATCTTTTAAAAGTTTTGAATATTTATAATTAAAATTATCAATAATTATAACCAGAGAAAGTTCGTTATTCGCCAGCTCACTGCTAAGCATGGAAAACGCTCTATAAACCAGGTACTCTCCGGAAGAAATCAGCCTGGCATAATTATTATATACCCAGTCTCCATATAATACGGAATAACTGTTTATTTCTTCATCGTTTTTAACATTATCCTCCATCCAGAACCGATAAGGCAAATACTCATTTCTTGCCCATTCCAGCCAATCTTTTATATCAAAAGATGCTTGCGGCCTGCTTGGTCTTGCAGGAGGAATAATCCTATCCAATTTCTCGTCATAATCCGTTATTATGTGTTCAAGGTGTTTGAACTTATCTTTCGCTTGTTTTATAATCTGTTGGTCAACAACCCCGGTATTATTCTCCAAAACTTTCAATATAAAATAATATTCTTCGATAAAACGTCCCGAAACCATTTCTATGTACTTTCTAATATCCTCGTTTTCAAGGAAGTCTTTATCGAGAGTATTCAAATAAATTTCAATTTCCTTTCGAAGCTTCGAATAGTCCAATGATTCATCATAGTAGTCTTCATCTTTAAATTTAACCTTGCTGAAGTCGTAAGCATTGCTGCCTGCAATACTGCAAGCAATGTCTATCGGATATCCGGCAACCAGTAAGTATTTACATAAGTCATCATACAGTTTTGAAGGATTCGCATAAAAACTGTCTATAATATTTGCAGTCCAGCTTTCTGCCGCATTCCTTTTCCATTGACCAACTCTCCGCCTGAAAACCTTGTTCACCAATTGAATGGAAAGACTCTTCTTCATTTTTTCAAAATCTATAGAAGACAATATATTTACAAGGTCGTTTACCGGAAACCTTTCGAAGACAAGAAGACTTGAGAAATAATTTGCCATAATAAAGGCTTCAAATTCCATACCGGGCACATGCATTAACAAATCCCCAGCTTTAAGAATACCTGACTTTATTATATCTTCACTGCTTATATAATCAGGTACGGAAATCCCATAAAGTTTGTAGAATTCTTCCATCGGCGAATATCTGTGTATTTCAATATTCTGACTGCCGTAATTTGCCTGCATTGCCCTGAAAGCCTCAAGACAGAACCTGTTTCTCACCAGTACCTTTAATCCGGTATTTGAATAAAGTGCGCTGCGTATAGCATCATAAGCCTTTACATATTCATCAGGCTTATTAACTACAAGCCCTTCAAAGTTCTCCACAATTCCATCCGTGTCGTCATATATATGTACTACGCCCATAAAAACCTCACCTACAACTCTTTTCTGACCTCATCCAGGCATTGAAGAAGCTGTTCCTTATCAATTTTATACCTCTCCATAGATTTACTAAGCAGGCTCATTAAACACTTCTTCATACTATTTTTATCCTTGGGAAGGGTTACTTCAATTTTTGGTTCATCATACTCTCTTGTCCCTTTTTTATCCTGTCCCCAGATGGAACTTTGTTTGTATTCAGGTTTTTTGTACTGAACCTCATATTTTTTATCTTCATTTTCAAGATACAGAGTTATAATTTTGCTGTACCTGCCTTCCCTATCAGCAGCAGCAAATTTCAAGGTCTTGTTTTCCTTTGTTTCAAAGGTGTATTCTTCATGTTTTGCTTCTCTCTGAGACTCAAACTTTGTTGGGTCATCCCCATTGGATGTAATATATACTGTGGAATGTACAGCAAGTGGCTTTATTGTGACCTTTATATTACTCCTGTAGTATATCCGCCATGTGCTGCTGTCTATTTCATCCTGTTGGATATCATGCCCGAAACACTTGAAATCCGGCGCTCCGACAAGAAACATATTCTCTTCAATATGCTTTTTCCCCAGTCGGATTTTCTCAATATATATCTCCCTCTTATCCAGCGTCCATTCCTTGACCGCAGATAGTTTATATCCCTTATCCCCCGGCAATCTGACCATCAGCAACTCTTCCAGGGAGTATCCTTTGCCCAGATTCTCAATTATAGGAAGACTATTTTCACTATGCAGTTCATAGTACTTGCCCGTCTCCCGTTGAATGTCTGAGAGCCCTTCATACCATTGGTTTAATTTCTGAAGGATGGCCTCATAAGTAGAGTCGCTAATTCCAAAAATCTCCTTAACCTTGTTGATTATATCATTTCTGACAATTTCATATCCTTCCTCAATGGTTTCTTTATCCGACTTAAGCTTAACGGCAATGCTTTCTGCCTTCTCCTCCAGCAAAAGCTCATCTTTTTCATATCCATAAATAGTCTTAATCTCTTCAAGAATAAACTCAACCGGATTAGACCTGTCAATCTTGTCAAAAACCCGGATAAATGCATCCAATGTATGGTTATTATAAATTTCTTCTATTTTGCAAACCGGAGGAAGGCCTTTGTACCAGGCCTTCATCGCCTCAAAAAGGCTTGAAAGCGAGACTTCATTTTTTATGCTCTTACTGCTGTCAACAAAAATCGGGGTAATCTTTTTTATAAACGCTTCATCTCTGTCAGATATCTTTTTGTATATAATAACGGCATTTTTATATTTTTTATAGTATACCAGATCAAGAATTTCATCATAAGAAAACGGCCTTATGCTTCCTATTTCATTAATATCCTGTTTGATCAATATGCTTTCTTTAAAATACCTAAGCATTACTGCAAAGAACAGTATACACGCGTTGTAGCCTATACCGTATTGTGATGTCATACGCTCAACCAGTGACACGATATTTATTTCTCCCGTCGAATCCTTTACCGTTCCGATAATGTCGGACAATGCCGGAAGCAAGCTCCTATACTTGTCATATTGTGCTTCCATTTGGCAAATAGCCCTGTCGCCGGCATAAGCTACCCTTATAATAACACCCGATTGGAGAAGAGCTTTCTCAATATATCTTTTATCACCGCGGTCTGCCGGCAGGTTAGATTTATATCCCAAATCACTGGAAAAATCCAGGAGACTTTCAACCGCCTCTTTCAAAGCAGTGTTTTTCTTTTCCTTAAACTCGTGGCATACGTTCAAATCCTCATGCTTTAGCTTGTTTCTCCTATGCTCATATATTCCTTCAAGGATTTTGGATGCTGCCTTATTGTTATCAGAATTGTTTCTTGTCAATTCAATGCCGTTCTTTCCGTAGTAAATAAGGTTTTTGGACGAAATATACTTGTTAAATGCTTCTTCCAGTTGGGTATCGTATGCCTTTATATAGTCCTTCAAAACACCCATGTCCTGTGCGGAGAAATTTTCCAGGCTGATATTAATACAAGCCTTAAGAGAAAATATCAAGTCATAAACCGGGATTTCTTCGGTAGGAACACCTACCATAATGGCATCAAAAGAATTCCTCGCAGCCACGGAAGATGCTCTTCTGACCTCATCGGGAGTTTCGCAGATTATATAAACTGCAGCGCCTTCGAACCCATTTTTTATGTCCTTTTTTGCTTCCGTTAATTGCTTGTACAAATTAGCAAAGTAGCCGTCTGTCTCAGCCTCTTTAACAGTCACAAAAAACCTCTTTAGTCTTTTGTCCTCGTTATATAAAGAGTTATAATCCTTAGGCTCCAGAAATTCTTCGTTCTTGAAAAATTTCTGAATACCTTTTACGTCAGGGTGCTTGATTAGCTCTTCTCTCAATTCCTTTATTGCATCTGCCGGCATGTTGGCAGGATCCTGCTTGTATTCCCTTATTAAACCTCCAATATCATGGGCATCGCTTTTTCTGAACTCATAGCAGCTGTTTGTTTCATTTAAATATATTATTTTGAGCCTGCATGCGTTTTTAAGGTAGTACTCCAACTGTTTCTCTTCCGCTTGTGTGTTTGCGTTTAAACCAAACTTCAGGTTATCCATATTGACCGGCACGCCTATTATATTATATATAACCATGGTACGAAGTATTTTATCGTATACTTTACTTTCTATATCAAGATCCCGGCGATTATGCCTGTGTTTATGTAATTCCCTCAAGGATGTTTCAAAATCCCTGACATACTCCTTTATGTTCGGTCTTAACTCGGTATTATCGGTAGAGATTTTTCCGCCGAAATAGTCGAAAAGCAAGTCGACGGTATATAACTGCAGTTCGCCGTTCTGCCCGGTGATGCTGTGGCTTCTGACAAACCAGTCATAAGAACCCGGATCATTCTTCTCATCCGCAAAAAAGGTAAATACCGACCTGTTATTCGATCCGACATCAGAGGCCAGTTTTAAAAGGGCAAAGGTTGCCATGGGATGCATGGGATAAATGTTTTCTATAATTTTTTTTCTTCTCTTCGGGGCAGAAAGCCAGGAAAATATGCCTAACGACTCGCATCTGGAAGCAAGGCTGTTAAACACATCCACTCTTGCCTCAACTTCGTTCTTCCACCCGTCAGAGTCCTTCTGTGGAATTACAATGGCGGATATAATATCCTCAATCCCCTGAGTTTCAAGAGGAATTTCCTTCACCCTGTCGCTGGCAACCTGAAAATCGGCATCATTGTAAATGCTCCTGTAGCTTAAAAAAGACCTGTGTATTGTTGCAATGAACATGGTGACAAAACCGCCTGCAAATGAGTTTTCACACATCTCCCCGAACTTCTGAAAAACAGTAACATCAAACCTTTTGTTCTTTATCTGGTTGTCAAATTCGTCAAAGAGTATGGCTATACCTACAAATTTATCCCTTATAACCCTGCTGTTTGCCATCTGCTTTATAATTTCGACAAGGTTGTCTTTTTCATATTCAAACTCAGAGGTGGTAATATCCTTATGGAACCTGCAGAATATGTCTACTGCTTCCTTGCTGTATTCCTTGAGCGCTTTCTTAAATTTGGCCATCGTCCAGTTAGGATAAGTACTTTCAAGCTTTTCCTGAAACATATTGTAAAAATATGTGTGCTTGCTTTCCCAGAGTTCCAGTTTCTTTAACGCCTGAAGGTAATGACTATCGAGTTCATCCGGATTGATTTCCTCCCTTTCCAGTGCTTCCTTTATAGCTCTCAGAACAATAGTTTCAAAGCTGGTCTCCAATCCGTAATCACATATGCAGACAAGATATCTTCCTGTTTTCCGGATATTCTTAAGTTGATCGGCCTTTTTAATCTGTTCCTCCTCTTCTGCCTCTGTGTAGTTCTGAAAAAACTGCTCCATCTCAGGCATATCCGACGGGCTTTCAAGATAATTGGCAGTCATAAGGCACAAGTGGGATTTGCCTGTACCGTAAGAACCTGAAAGTATAAAGCATCTTTTTGAGTCTTTTCTGTAAATTCCTTCAGCAATAGTTTCAAAGGCTTTCCTGTGAGCCTTAATCGGTTTATAGTGGGACATCCGCTCCACATTCTGGCTTCTGTCCTCGAACTCTTCCTTTAGCTTGACCTGTGCGGAGTAACCTCCATGTATCTTAATAATGTCCTTAATCATGTTCATCCCGTTGTTACACCTCACTCAACATTATAAATATTCAAAATCCTGTCCTGTCCAAAGCTGTTTTCAATTTGTCTGTCCCTAAGAAATTTGGCAGATTGAAGGATAAAGCAGTACCCTATCCGGAATTCATCCCTTTCAATAAAATTTAAAAAATGCTCCTTGTTCAAATCATTCCATGTATTTATTAAAAAGTCGATATTATCGATAACAATGAGCTTTCCTCCGAAAGGAATATTTCTCAAGTATTTTTTCAAATCCTGTGGCTCAAAAGTATCAATACTGCCACTAAGTTCAGGTTTTGAAAGAAAATCAGCCAACAGGTCAATATATAAAGATTCAGTTTTCTCGGCTAATTTCCTTGCAAGCTTCGACTTGCCGCTCATGGCCGGGCCAAACACCACAAAGGATTTGTAGCGTTCTTTTAGTTGATTATTTACGAAATCAATAATCTTTATCTTTTCTCCCATTGCAAACCTCACAAACTCTTATAGTACTGCTCAAGTACTCCCTCAAATGTCATATCGCTTCCAAGCCTCACCTGGTCAAGATCCGCCCTGGACTCTATCCCGATTAATCCATTCCTTTTCATAGTCTCCAGCTTTGTCCTTAAATAACTTTCGTCGAGGAAAAACAACCTGCCTGGTGAGTTTTCAGAGTTACATATATCTTTTATATTCAGTGCAGAAGCCCCCGCATAGTATTTATCTCTGAAGTACACAATTGATGCCAGCAATATTAAATCTGGCATACTACTATTTGTGTTGCAACTATATTTGTCTTCTTCATTATTAATTAACCCAATCGTTCCAAATCTCTCATATATATAAGTATCCATAATCATTTTTATCTCTTTTCTAATATTTCTATTAAATGTATACTCCGATAACTCTTCTTTTAAATCTAAGAAATACTTCATCATCATTTCGCGATTTTTGTATTCTGTTGATAGTATTTTATTGAACAAACGATTCCATATAACAAGGCTTTCTTTTGATGACAAAATATAATGTAGAATCCAAATCGTTCCTCTATCTTCAATGTACCTGTCATTTTCGTATACTATCTGTCCAAGTTTTGTCATTTGATAATTTCGCTTAAAAATCATTTCAAGCTCTATCAAATAACTAATTAATATCTTTACTTTTCTTTCGTTATAGGCTGTAAAATTTGAAATTATACTTGCATTCTTGCTTGCTTTTTCAACTTCATGGATAGCACATAAAACATTTGTTATCTCATCAAATGAAAACTTAAATCCACTTATAAAGTTTATCTTATATTTCATACACTTCTCCTTATTCACCCATCCTAAATTTTATTTCATAACTCTTAATAAACTCACACTCTTCTTGAGTAAACCCATAATGTTTCGCAAAAACGTCATCAATTTTATCAATTATTTCTTTACTATACTTTGGATGGAATTCTCTATAAGAAACCTGCCCAATGGTAGCCATATTACATGTCTTTATTNCTGAATTATCAATATAACTTTTCATAAGATTCTCACATAGTATTTCCAAAGTAGCTATTGCCTTATCATCAAATTCATCCATATTAATCCTAAAATTTTGTATGGACTCGAACATTAGATCCCTGCAATCTGATGTTATTATCCAGTACCAAAAGAATAGCGACGTGTTTAAGAGCGCTAATGGTATATTCTTATTAATTTTTTTTGCAAAATGAATTGGCTTATACTTTGAAGACTGCCTCTCCACGCCTTCGTTAATAAATTCTGGTATAAAGTTCAAAGCTTTAATCCAATACCTTACAGCACTGTGATAAAATATATGATTTTCTAATTCATCTTCAGATATTTCACCATCATTATTAAGCAAATAATCTCCAATTCTATGCTCCTTCATATTTAGCTTTTTTAATATTGACAACTCAATATCCGTTCCAACTTTATATATATCGAAATTACTCATATTATGTGGATATGTTAAACTTGCATATTCAACATTATTAAACAGTTGTTTTCTCTGATTAGAGTTCCACATAATGTATTTAGTTGTATAAATGTTTACACATTCACTTAATATATCTTTTGAGCCATAAACTATACAAACCCTTTGATCCACATTCTGAAATATTTTGGCAGGACGAATACTATAAGAATTTATCCATATATTCCTACTGCGTTTTATAACATAGTTTTTAATTGAAATCATTTTAGGAGAAGTAACTAACGACAAAGGAATTATAAAACCATATACTCCTCCATTTTTAGACTTTTCTATACTATTTTCCATCATATATGCATATAAATTTCTGCTGGATAATGTATAATAAACAGAATACCTGAATTCAGTATCCTGAACGTCTACATAAGGCGGGTTTCCTATCGCAATATCAAATCCCCCCTTTAGAAACACCTCCGGAAACTCTAGTTCCCAGTGAAAAAATTTCTTTTCCTCTGCAATCTTCCACAGCGGTTCCATTTCTTCCGTTTTGAAGTCATTTATATCCTTGCTTCTCAACACATCAGCAAATTTCATCTCATCTTGAATTCCGCCAGCATACAAGCTTGCCAGGTAGTAATCATACTTTTTCTTCACAAGCTCAAGCATCTGGTTGATTTCATCATGAATTTCCTGCTGTTTTTTTACGTCCTCCCTGGTTGCGCTGCCTGTTTTTTTTAATTCCTTATACTTTTTCATTACAGAATCCATATAATTTTCATAAGACACTTCAAATATTGGGTATTTCTCATTTTTAACCTTTACATGATGCCTATCGGTTCCTATAATACTATTTCCCTCTTTCAAATGATGGTCAATAAAAGACAAAGCCTTGTCATTGGATGCTGATATTAACCACAAGGAAAGCTTGGCAAGTGTTACCGCAAGAGGATTAATATCTATTCCGTAAATGCAGTTTTCTACAACCCTTCTTTTCCAGTGTCCAATGTCAACGTAAATATCCTCATCACTTTCCCAATTATTCTCACATAATATATCCACAATTCCGTTTGCAAGCCTGTATGCTGCATTTACCAGGAAGTGGCCGCTTCCCATAGCACTGTCAATAACCGACAGGCTTAAAACCTTATCTTCGATAAATTTTACAGTTTCTTCGTCTATACGCCTCTGTATACGCTTTTTTCCAGAATCGGTGGGCTCGTACGCAAGTGCGTCAAAGTCAGTTTTTAATAATTCTTTCAATTCATTCTTAAGCTCCTCAAGCTTCCTTCCCACTGTATTTGATACTATGTATTCAACCACGTCTTCAGGGGTATAATATGAACCCGTATCCTTTCTTTCAGTGGCATCCTGAGAAAGGTATATATCTCCTGGTTCGATAATGTTTGGTTCATCTGATTTCCTTAAAGTAAGTCCTCGAGTTTTCAGATACTGTACTTTTCCTTTTGAAATACGTTTTACCATTCTCTCGTCTGCGATAAACAAATTGAATTCCAGAAGCCCTTCGTATATGGACCCAAGGTTCCTCACCGAAAGGTCCTTGTATTCAATTTTTTCAATATAGCTGTTTGTCTTTCTGTCCTTCTTATAGGCTATCTCCGCTAAACACTTTATCAGCCATCCGTTTGNAATTCTGTACTCCCTCAATATGGGTTTATCACTGTTATCAAAAAGCCCGCCGTTATAAGTCCTGTCGACATAAATCCTCAAATGCTCATCCAGTCTGTCCCAAAAATCAAAGCCATTTTTAATTTCGTGTGCCTTTCCCTGATTTAAAACATCCTTCGCTTCTTCACACAACTTGAAAAAACTGTTGTTCCTGTAATCAACATCCTCTTGATTGCATGGCAGCAGCCCCCTTGACTCGGCATACCCGAAGAAAAGCATGCGGAACAAAAGGGTAATCGCGTCCTGGTAAATCATCCGGCATGTTGTTCTGTCATACTTTTCATACCCCATATTTTCTTTGAAACCATAACACAGGTCCTTTAAAATCTCTTCTGCTTTACCTCTTAGGAAATCTTCAATCTGTTCAGCCTTTTTATCCGACTTCTCCTTGATTTTCTCAATTACAAGTTCACCATCATCTTCACGGTAGTATGTCCTGACATTAAAGAACAGGTTGAAAAGCGTAAACGCTTCATCTGGACTTTCCATATTATTTACGCTGTTTTCAATATCTACTTCCAGGTAGTTCTCGTACGGACTTACGTTTCTGGTGTTATAAACCCTCCACTTGTACCCGTTGGTCAGCATAGCCCATTCAACGCCATTCTCTTTTGCAGCCTTTACTGCATTAAAAGCATAGTACTTTCCTTTCTTTTTTGAATCCAAATCAAATCCTTTTGAAACGGCATACAACACTGCAACCGGTCTATCTCCGGAAGCAGGAGGGTTCGTATATAATATAATTATATTGTCCTTAACTGGTGGATATTTAAAACCCATTGTATCAAGGACCGGTCGGATAAAGTCTGTAAACCAATTAGTATCACTGCATTCATCATGCCATTCCTTAATTGTTTTGTATTTATTCAAAATGTCCTGGCCTGTAATGTCTTTGTGTTTTTGCTGTTCTATGTATTCTTTTATATATGTTTCTGAAAACAGGTAATGATTATCAAAAAAGCTCATTACTGCACCTCTTTTGTCCTGTAAAATTATGCTATATGCTTAGTATATAAAAATATCAAACATTTATCAAACCTTTCTCAGCAAAGCTAACATATCTCTCTCCGGCAACTATAATATGATCAACAACACCTATAGATATAGCTTCAAGGGCCGCAGTTATTCTTTTTGTCACCTCTATATCCGCCTGAGAAGGTTGCAAGCTGCCCCCAGGATGGTTATGTGCCAAAATCACACTATTAGCCTGGTGCCTTAGTGCTGTCTCGACAATCAACCTTGGATAAACTGGTGCCTCGTTAATTGTTCCCTCATGAACCAATGCCGCATAATTAACCCTGTTCTGTGCATCCAAACATATCACAAAAAACGCTTCATAGGTCCTGCCAGCAAAAAGAGAGACAGCGTACTCACCAGCCTTTGACGAGCTGTTAAGAACAGGCTTGTCTCCCCATTTTCCTTTAAAATATCTTCTTGCCAGTGAAGGAATCAGTGAAACTAAAATAGCTGTGTTTTCACTTACTCCACACCGTTTGCATATGTCCTTCGGGTTAGCTTCAAACAGCCCTACCAGTGAGCCAAATTCCTTAATCATCTTGTGGGCAAGCTCATTTGTGTCCCTCATCGGAATGCAGTAGAACAGAAGCATCTCCAGCACCTGATGATCTTCGAAAGTATCCAATCCTTCTGTTAAATATCTGGTTTTTACTCTTTGCCTGTGTCCTTCATGTAGTTTTTTATCCATTGACTCCTCTTGCAAACACTATATAGCACTTGATTCATACGTCTGAAGTTTTGTACAAATCAGCATGTAATCTTACTTTATATTTAAAATTTTAATACCACGTCAGAACAATTATATCACAAATACTGTACAATAAAACGGATTGTGAAAAATATTTTGCCGTCCTCTTATTTCGACAAAATCCGTCATCCGTAAGGCTGCAGGCCACTAACTTTTATAATTCTACACAAATGTCAAAAATCCTTCATTTTTCTGGAAATATATCTTTGCCTTTACTACTTACTCTCAAGCATTACTTGTCACTTTAAATCATACTTTCTTTCAATATCCCGAATCCTTGTTACTCTGTATAGTTCTATGGGGGTACACAGCTGTCACCGCCCCGGTGACAGTCATGGTAAATGGAAATTTTATCAAAATACGAAAAATCAATCGTTTTCATCTTCCAAAAATACCTGGTTTCTTCAGATGATTTTCTTTCCGATTCACATATTTCTCCATTGGATTCCACTGTTTCCAAAGCAGAATCATCAGCTTGATTATCATTTTTTACCACCAAAAGATAAAGATTTGAACTCTGGCTTCCATTCTTTCTGTACCTTGGCGTTTTAACTATGTACCCTTCCTCACAAAGCTCCTTCAACGCCCTCTGAACAGTTCTTTCACTTAAGCCCGTCTCCCTTGCTATGGTCGGGATGGCAGGAAAACAGGTAAGTTCCCTACTTGAACGATTCACAAGATAAAACATAATGGTTTTGGCTCTGCCTGGCAAGCTGGAGGCATATACCCGGTTTAAAACTCTTGCTTTATCCAAAAATCCAACCACCCTTCCGATATTGAAGAATATTAAACTTTTAAGCTATTCGATAGTTTTCACATGCGTATACTCTTTCACTATCTCAGCATATATTGCTGCATTTGCCTTGCCATCAAACAGGTCCGGGGAATAATCCGTAAAATACAGCTGTACGTTCTTATTCTTCAGCATATTACATATCTCACTTTGAACCTTTTTGGGAGTATAAGATAGCAAAAGAAACAAAGGCATATCACAGAGTTCCGCAAGAGCCGATCTGACAAAATCAAGCTCATACGGTTTTGTTGTGCCGCACAAAATCAGCAGTTCACATTGTTTGAGCGTCTTCATACTGCATTGTGCAAAAGTGCCGAAATCAAGATTAAGTCTATATAATGGTGTAAAAAGGAGTTGAGCCAAAGCTCATACCTCGGTAAAATATAGTTGCTAAACAAATACCAAACCGAGGAGGATGAA
>JGI24713J26584_10001601_pt1 | contig 16341 bp, 15 predicted proteins | sample BioPla4DNA1_FD_26584 | JGI IMG/M metagenome (IMG submission 26584) | reverse complement strand
TAAGTGAATTTGAAAATCTAGTAAAAAAACTGGGAAAATGTTTTATAGAAGCTACCTTTACAAAAAAAGAGGTGGAGCTTTCTGTGCAGCATCCGGAGCCTATCAGATTTTTAGCAGAAAGGTTCGCAGTGAAAGAAGCAGTATTTAAGGCAATAGCTCATCATACCAAAGCTAAGACTTTTGATTTTCGTATTGTAGAGACCTTAGATGATGAAGCACGAAAGCCCTATGTAAGTATTAATGATAGTTTTAAGCTGATTGTTGAGGAGGCAGGAATTTGCAGTATAATGGTTTCTTTGGCCAAAGAAAAAGATTATACTATAGCATTTGTAATAGCTCAAGGAGCTTAAACTGATTAGGGAACTGTTGATAATCTTCCTAAGGTGGCAGCTTTTGTGCAACAGAGCTTTTTTTAATAAAGCAGCCTAAAAGGAGGAAAAAATTATGAGTAAGATAAAACGTTCCATATCCATGTATAGCCTCCAGGATCAGTATGCAAGAGGAAAAATGAACTTAGAAGATATCTTCCAATATCTTAATGAGTTAAATGCAGGTATGGAGTTAATAAGTGATCAAATGATTAAAGGTGCTCCGGAACCGTCAGGAGAGGTTTTGGCAGAATGGGACCGTTTGGTAAGTATATACAAGCCTACTTTAGTTTGTAACGATGTATTTATTAATACATGTTTATATAAAAACCGTACACTGACTTTGAAGGAATCAACTGACTTACTAATAAAAGAAATTAAATTAACTAGACGACTTGGCTTTCCTATGTTACGACTGGTATCTAAGACACCGGCGGGTATTATAGAACCGGCATTACCTTATGCCATTGAAAATAATGTAATTCTAACTTTGGAGATACATGCCGGTATGAGTTTTGATAATCCTTTGACTCAGGAATATATAAATGTTATGAAAAAACTGAATTCTCCCTATGTTGGATTAACAGTTGATGCCGGAATTTTCTGCAAGAGACATCCTAGGGTTTCTAGTAATTATTTTAGAGAGCTAGGTGCAAATGAGGAAGTAATTCAGTATATAGATCAAATTTTTGCAAGGGGCACTGACCCAAGAAGGTATTTTGCTAAGTATACTGCTGATTGAAATAATCCACGGACGTTTGAAATATAAGGCGATGAAGATAATAGAGGGTAAATGGGTAATTAAAGGATACACTTGTAAAGTAATTTTCAAGCCAAATATTCGCCAGCAAAGAAATTGAATGGATATTACTAACATATAAAAAATAATAATGACCAATTCTTTTGACCGTGATCGCTTCACACCTGCATCATTTCAAGATAATTAATCTAGTTCGAACAGGACTTTTACATGATATCGGGAAAGCAAAGATTAAAGATAGTCTATTAAATAAGGCTGAAGTATTAACTTTTGAAGAGATGGAAATGATGAAATCTCATTCGGTCATAAGTTACAAAATATTAAATAGTATAAACGATTTGGATGCTGAGTTAAAACAGGGTATTTTATTTCACCATGAAAGAATGGATGGATCCGGTTATCCATTGGGACTAAAGGGAGATAAAATCAATTTGATTAGTAAGATAATTGCAATAGCAGATATATTTGATGCCAGCACAGCTAGNAAGCCATACNGCAAAAAGAAAACACCTTTACAGGCTTTAGAGGAAATAAAATCAAGCAGCTTTAATAGTTTAGATACGTTTATATGTCAGGTCTTTGCAAATAATATGCTAAAATTTTATAATGGTAGGGCTGTTAAGTTAAGTAACGAACAAGTTGCTTGCATGGTTCATATTAATCCAATAGAAATAGGGAAACCATTAGTTCGTTGCGGTGATGAGTATTATGATTTGTCAGTTGAAGAAGATATAGAAATNATAGAGGTTCTATAAGAAAAGATGGGTTTGCATTATTCATCCACTTAGATGAATGATGTACCCATTTTTTTTATATATCATCATATAATTTAATAAAGATCTTNTTATAATTACTGGATTATCCAATAAAGGCTATTAATTGACATATATAACAATTTTCGCTATAATTAACTGATAACATACATGATTTTACAAATACATTTAACATATTTATCTTTGTAAGTAGTGAGTATTTATATTATACTAATATTGATTATAAACTTGTTATTTGTTTAGGTTACAAGGTGGTTTTAGTAACTATAGTATGGAGGAGTTATTATGAAGAGGTACTTAAAAAGATGTTTAACAATTATAACTATTTTACTGGTGATAATATTTGCAACCTCCTGTGGAAATGGGGCAAAAATATCAACTGGTTTAATATTAGAAAATAATTTTATCGGCCGAAGGGTAATGGATGTTTCGATATCCAAATCGGACTTTAATAGGTATATGCAAGGTCCAAATCATATACTTGAAAATTTTATTAATGAAAAATGTCCTCCTGAACTTACTTGGGAGTTACATGAGACTGAGGCTGATTATGTAGCAAGATTTACTCTAGAATTTGATACTAAGGAAACATACATAAGGAAAGTTACAAATTTACTTGGAACTAGTCCGGTTGTTGATATGGTACAGGCGGATTCCTTTTTAGCTAAGGGTATAGCATATTCTGAGAATTTTACCAGTAAAGATTTATTGTCTTGGCTTAGTAATGCATTGGTAGAAGAAGGTTATATAGATCCCTCATATAAAGATGAAATATTTGAAAATGATACAACTATTTTATATTTTGGTGCAGATGAATACCCTACATCTGAGACAATTAATGTATCTGAAATAACCTATCTTCCATTTAATAGTATTGATATATTGACTATACCATATGTAGACGGAACATATGATAGAAAAGTAATTTTTAACATTCCAAAAAGCACAATGGAAGAAAAAAGAAATGAAATCAAAGCATTTATGGAAGATAGTATACCTTCCGGTGCCTTATCATTATGGGAGACCAACCCAAAAAGTGGAGATATAGTATTTTCTATCAGCTTAGAAAATACTGATAAGGAAAATATTGATGCTGCTATGGAAAAAATATTTCATTCACAGGCTGCTGATTTTATAGACAAAAAAGCCAATAATGAAGGAAATATGCTGGAATTTAACCAGACAATGACCGAGACACTGGATCTTACTAAATATATATCCAGTAGGGATGGAACAGCTTCCTTGCGCTACTTTGTTGCCTCAGATGTATTATCTAAGGCTGCAATTTTACAAGATGACGGTAATACAAAAGATTTGAGTTTGTGGTTAGATGAAGATGCCTATGATGGCTATATAATGGCTTATTCTGGAGACGTATCTACTATCACACTGAACATGGAAATTACTTACTCATATTTTCCTAAAGAGATTAATATAGAAACTGTTGTAAAAGGTAATAATTATATTCAAAGAACTATTGAAATGCTATATGACAAGCAATTTGAAGAAAAGGAACTAACTGCACTAAAGGAGAGCATAAATAGTATAGCAGATCGCTATGCCCTAGTTGACTATAAAAAAACNTCATCAAATTACATTATAAAATTTAAACAGAAAGGAACCAAGGATGAAGTATCTACGGGATTTGGAAAGATATTTGCAGATGGTAATTCGGCTATAGAATATGATAAGGATAAGAAACGATTTGCACTACATACTATAACCGATTTTCAAGAAGAAATATCTTTTGGAAATTTCTTTGGAAGTGCTTCAAAAAATATTTTAGTTAATTATTCAGTGAAGCTTCCGGCAGGAGATAAAATAAGCAATGATACAATAAAAAATTATGCAGATGATGATACGGTGAAAATAGGGGAAGAGGAATTTAAATTATCATCATATGATAAGTACATCTTGTGTAAGATAAAAGCAGAAAGTTTTAACTGGGTAGCAATTCTTTGGTGGTTGTTAATTATTTTAATTGTTGCTGTTTGTTTGACAGCTGGGTATATGGGTTATGTTCTTCTTAAGGAAAAGCTTGGTGACACAGATATTTTAGCTAATAATAAAACTAATAAAGCTAATAAAATTGAAAAAAATATTGATATAGGTAATACAATTAGGTTTTGCACAAAATGCGGAGAACCTATAAAAAAAGATAATAATTTTTGTACTCAATGTGGTAATAAGATTAGGTAATATATTTATAGCCTCGATTAGGTTAATCCCTAATCGGGGTTTTTTATTGATCCTTACATTTCTATATAATTATTAATCTAATTTTTAAACAGTATTGAAATAATGATGTTAATGTAATAATATCATTATGTTGATGTTAACAAGGAGAAGATAAGATAACTATAAGAGTTTACAAAAAAAATCAGATACTTATTTTAAACAGAAAGAGGTTAATTATAATTATGTTCCAAGATGTAGAAAAAATATTATTTGACGAAGCTGTATTAGCAAAAAGAATAGGTGAATTAGGAGAAGAAATCTCAAAAGATTATGCAAATGAGGAGGTAATGCTTGTAGGCATCTTAAAAGGTGCCAGTGTATTTATGTCAGATTTAATTAGAAAAATTAGCATACCTGCTTATATTGATTATATGGTAGTCTCAAGTTATGGAAATTCTGCTGAGACTAGTGGAGTGGTTCGTATAATAAAAGATTTAGAGGACAATATTGAAGGGAAAAATATTATTATCGTAGAAGATATTATAGATACCGGCTTAACTTTAGCATATTTAAAGAAGAATTTATTAAACCGTAATCCAAAATCACTAAAAATTTGTACCCTCTTAGACAAGCCCTCAAGAAGACAAAAGGAGATTGCCATAGATTATAAGGGGTTTGAAGTTCCCGATGAATTTATTATAGGATATGGTATTGATTATGCAGAAAAATATAGAAATCTTCCTTTTGTTGGAGTGCTAAAAAGGGAAGTGTATGAGAAATAGGAAAATAAAAATGCCCAGGAAGTCTAGTCTGTATGGACTAAATTCCTGGGATTTTTTTTGTCCAAATGGTTTGTTATTTATCTAATGGGAGTTGAATATAATGTAATTATCAAGCTTACTTTACATTCAACTATTGATTATAGATTTTTTATTATTAATATCAATTAGCCCTGTAGATATTTTTATAAGAAGGTGTCTCCTATATGAAAAAAGTAAAATTTATAATATATGGATTACGTAATCACAAACTAAAATTTATGCTTATATTTATTACTACATTCATTACCATATTAACTTTTAACATAAGTTCTTCATTTCAAAAATCAGTAATTGACACTAGATATGCTGATTTCCGTGATTTGACACTAAACAGTCAAATTTTTATAAGTACTGCCGATGGACAATATGGCTTTTTTGACCCTGGTATAATTGATGTAATAGATAAACAGGAAAATGTCCAGGCATCCCTAATCCGTTGTATTGGCTATATAAATTCTGATATAAGCAGGGAGTTATTGTGTTTACTTGGTATGGATATAGAAGAACAGAGACCTGTATATGATATTGAAGTTATAAGTGGGGATATTAATAATTTTAGAGAAAATGATATTATTGTTTCTGAGGATTTTGCCAAAAAACATGGACTTGGTATTGGCAGTAAATTTTATGTGTATTACGGTGATAAAAAAGAGTCTTTAAATGTTAAAGCAATTGGAGCAAAAGAAGGGTTTTTTGAAAACACTATTGGTGTTACCAAAAAAGATATCTTAAAGATTGGTGTTTTTGAAGGATTAACTATTAGCTTATATTCATCATTGTGTGGGATGATTTATCAAAGATTAATTTTATCCATAGTAACTGATATATTATCATTCTATGTTGGGAAAATAGATGTAGCAATAACTTATAAGAGTATTATAGCTATGTTTTTAATATCTAGTATGTTAATAATAAGTGTATTAATTGGTGTAATTAAAAAATATGTACTTAAGGTTAATCTGATTGAAAGAGTAATATCATATTGATAATCTGGGAGGATAAATAATTGTTAGTGGCACAGGATTTAAATAAAGTTTATAACAATAACATTAAGAACCATGTTATTAAAGATATTAATCTGACCGTTGAAAAAGGAGAATATATAGTTATAACAGGGAAATCAGGATCGGGAAAAACAACCTTACTATATTTATTAAGCGGTCTAGAGGTGCCTACATCAGGTAAAGTTCTATTTCATGATATTTCTTTAGGGGATCTAAAGGACAAAGAGATTAGTTACTTAAGAAGAAGTAAATTTGGATTTATATTCCAATTTTATAACTTGGTTAAGAATCTAAATGTACGGGATAATATTTTCCTGCCAATTGAATATAGTAAAAAAAATGAGGGATTAAAACATGAAAAAATATATGAATATATAGAAATGCTTGGATTAAAGGATAAGTTAAAATCTTATCCCTATCAATTATCCGGGGGACAGCAACAGAGGGTAGCTATAGCAAGGGCACTGGCTATTGACCCTGAGTCAGTTTTTTTGTTTTTTTAGAAAATGCCGTTAAATATTGACGCAAACAAGTAAAATGTGGTATCATCATCTGCAATAATAGAAACTATATTTTATATTAGTAAAAGTGCTGCTAATATTAATTTATGAAAAGTAAATTAGGAGATGAGTATTATGAAAAAAATTATATTAATAGGAGTACTTATTGTTAGTATGATAGCACTTACTGCATGTGAACAATCCACAGAAGATTGGCCTACAGCAGATGAGATGTTAAATAACTTACAGAAAGCAGGATATGTAATAACTGAAGGTGATAAAGTTCAAGTAGGTGCTGTAAAGCATAAAGGTTATGTGATTATAGCAGAAAAGGATTCTGAATTTGTTGCAGGATTTTGGGGGGAAGATTATAGTTCGGCTAAAGAAGTTTTTAATTATTGGGATAGATACCAAACTAAATTTAAAATATTAGTAGATAATACGGTTTATTGTGGAACAAAAGAAGCTATAAAGCATGCCGGTATTGATTTAAAGTAAATTTTAATTTTTTGTATTATTATAAGAGTATGTTATAATCAAACTAATAGTTTATATTTTGATTATTATTTTAAGTGGTTTTATTTTACTCAAATTTACATAATAGATTGGAAGGATAAAATGAAATTATTAGTTACACGGCATGGTGAGACGGAATGGAACAGAAAAAACATGATATTAGGTAGGACGGATATAACTTTAAATGAAACCGGTATTATGCAAGCAAAAAAATTGAGAGATAATATACCATATCCTATTAAGTATGTTATTGCTTCTCCCTTACAAAGAGCTGCTATGACTGCAAATATAGTATGTGAGAATTTGAATGTTGAAATAAAATATGATGATAGACTTATGGAAATGGATTTTGGCACTTTTGAGGGCCGTGACAGAACTTGTGAAGTGTACCAGAAGGAAAAGAGAAATTTCTTCACACGGTATCCTCAGGGAGAGTCATATTTTCAAGTGGCCCAGAGGGTTTATAATTGCTTGGATGAAATTATAGAGAAATATTCTGACGGGAATGTTCTTATTATAACTCATAACGGTATTTGTAGAGTAATTCGTACATANTTTGATAATATTAGTAATGAAGAATTTGCACAGTATAGTTTGAAGAACTGTGAGCTTGAAGTGTATCATATATAAGTTATGATTTGAAAAATAGATATGGTTTTAAAAGATGTTGCAAATAAGTATTGCAACATCTTTTTTTAAGCCTAAATAAATGTAAAACTATGGAGTTAAAGTATTAATATGTATAAATTTATGATATAATGTAGATGTTAGCAATGTTTTGCCAGGAGGGGTGAGCGTATGTTTTTTGATGTATTAGCCCGTAAAGAAGAAAATGAACTTGGTGAAGTGAAAAGTCAAAGCTTAACAGAGCATTTACTATCAGTAGGAAAGATAGCCAGTCAGATAGGAGATTTAATTGGTATTAAACACCTAATGATGCATGTGGGGTTATTACATGACATGGGTAAAGCTGATAGAAATTTTCAGACATATCTTAACGGAAGTAGTAATAAAAAAGTGGACCATTCATCAGCCGGAGCAAAACTGTGGATACATATATTATCTGATACTAAAGAATATGAAGAATATTATAATACTGTTAAATTTCAATATTATAAAGAGATAATCCTTTATCTTATTCAATCTCACCATGGACTTTTTGATGTGATAGACACAATTAATATAAAGAATAAATCTTTTGAAAGACTGAAATATGATTCAAAAGTTACATATCATTTTAATGATGATGTTCTAAATTATTATAATTATTTCAATAACTATTTGATTCAGAATGAAAACTATAGTATGGATGAATTGATATGGAGAGGATTTGAAGAATTCAATGTAATCTTTAATAAGTTAAAGCAAATGGCTAAATCAAATCCATTGGCAGAAACAAAAAAAGTATATTTACATGAATTTAATTATTACATATCTTGTTTTGTACGCTTATGTTTATCAATTCTTAAGGAGGCAGATATATACGATTCAGCCAATGTTTTTGAGGCAGAAAAGCAGAAAGTATGGAATCAAGAAGAACTTCAAAGTATTTGGAATGAAGCTTATTCTAAGATTGAGATGACTTATAGGGATTATGAAAATGTTGATAATCCATCGGAATTAAATTATACAAGAACAGAAATGTCAAAAGTTGCAAAACAATTTGCATCCAATTATAAAGAAGGAATATTTCAATTAGAAATGCCTACAGGAGCAGGAAAGACAAAAACATCACTCAGATATGCCCTTACTAATGCCAAGAATTATAGTAGAAAGAGAATTTTTTATATAACAGCATTTTTATCAGTGTTAGAACAAAATGCCAATGAAATAAAAAACATTATATCTAATGATACTATTGTATTGGAGCATCATAGTAATATACTTTTAGAAGAGCGAAAGGATGATGAGCAATTTAAGTATGACGTAGAACACCGTATGTTAAGCTATCTGAAGGAAAGCTGGGAAGCGCCTATAATATTAACTACCATGGTTCAATTTTGCAATTCTCTATTTAAAGGACAAGCAAGTCAAATCAGAAGGTTTTGTAAATTAATTGACTCTGTAATTATTATTGATGAAGTACAGAGTTTGCCATTAAAGGCAATTTATAATTTTAATTTAATGATGAACTTTATGAAAAATATAATGCATTGTAATATTGTACATTGTACGGCAACACAACCAATCTTAAACAGTAAAGCATTAAAATATCCGGTATATTATGGAGATTTAAACAATAATAATTTTAAAATTATTGAAAAAAAATTAATTAAGAGGACATGTTTTGACAGGGTAGTATATTATAATTTAACTGGTAGTGATGCTAGGAAGAAGATGTCGACTTATGATATTATACAACATGTAGAAAAAACTCTTAGGGATTTTGATAGTTGTCTCATTGTGTTAAATACTAAAAAAGCAGTCAGAACTTTATATGATGAATTTTCTAATCAAATGACAAATGAAAAAATAGTATATCTTACGACTAATCTATGTGCAGCACATCGACTTGAAATAATTGATGAAGTAAAGCAGATCTTAATTAAAAATCGCAATGGAAATTCAAAGACAAAATTAATATGTATAAGTACACAACTAATTGAAGCAGGTGTTGATTTAGATTTTGATTGTGTTTATAGATCAATGGCCGGTATAGATAGCCTTGTTCAATGTGCCGGACGTTGTAACAGAGAAGGTAAACTAACTAAGGACGGCCAATATATACAAGGAAAAATTTATATTATTAATTATGATATGGAAAATCTGGCGAATTTACAGGATATTAGGCAAACAGTTACTGCCTCAGAGGAAGCAATTCGTAGCATTAGCATAGCAAATGATGAAGAGCAAATATCTCTAGATGAGATAAAGTCATATTATTTTAACAAATATTATATAGAAAATGAGAAGAAAATGAGTTATTGCCAAAGAAAAGATGGCGATAACATGATTGAACAACTAAGCATTAATAAAAGTATGAGAATAGCATATGAACAATATCATTACACTAAATATCCATTTAGATTAGCACAGGCATTCCGGGAAGCAGCTGATAATTTTGAATTAATTAAGCAGGATACTGTGGGAGTGATTGTTTATTATAAAAATGAAGATTTAATTGAACAATTACTAATTGCAATAGAAAAGAGGGATAGTTATGAGATATCTAAGTTACTAAAAAAACTTCAGAGAACCACAGTAAATGTTTATTTTAATGAGAAGCTACAAGGGTATGTTCAGAATATACTTGACGATCAAATCAAAGATGGGCAGATATGGTTATTGGACAAGCACTATTATGATGAAAAATTAGGTATTGTAACTGAAGGCTTAGCAGATTTTATTGTTTAAGGAGGGAACTCTTATGAGTGAAAAGTTTCGTTCATCTCCATTTTATTATCGATTATTTGGAGATTATGCTCTTTTTACAGATCCGGTAACAAAGGGAGGAGGTGAAAAATTTACTTATCAGATACCGACTTATCAAGCCTTAAAAGGTATTACAGAACAGATTTACTGGAAACCTACTATACAATATTATGTAGATGCAGTAAAGGTATTACAACCTATTCAAACTGAAACTAAGGGAGTTGTAGCTTTTTTAAAAAACGGTAAAAAAGATTTAAACTACTATACCTATCTAAAGAATGTTGAGTACTTAGTTAAGGTACATTTTGAATGGAATGAATTAAGGCATGAACTTGCATATGACAGAAATGAAAAAAAGCATGAGCAAATATTTTTAAGATCACTAGAAAGAGGAGGAAGAAGAGATATCTTTCTTGGAGCCAGAGAGTGTTTCGGTTATGTTGAAAAAATAAATGAAAACGAATTTATAAATGCAATAACTCCTTTTGAGGGGAAGCAAATATCTTTTGGAATAATGTTTCACTCTTTTGTATATCCTGATGAAGCTTATAATGAGGACACAGCTAATAATTTGACATCCAATTTTACTAATATTGCTATGAATAACGGAATAATTAACTTTATACGACCAGAAGAATGTGAGATACAGCAACAACTTAGAAATTATTCCATAAAAANGTTTGATTCAGATTCAATGAAAGATGTAGGTGAAGAGTGGGAGGAGGTGATGAATCAGTGAGTGTCTTAAAGGTGTTGTATGACACTTATAATATTGCTCTTGATGCAAATTTAGTTGATAGGTCGGAGAATATAGAAGAGGAAACAATATTACTTCCACTATATCATTCCAATAAGAAATCAGATGGAAAAGACATAATCCAAATAACTTTGTCAACAAAGGGAGAATTTATTAAGGCTGATTGGGTGCCAAAAGATAAATATATTATATTTCCGGTTACTGAACGTTCAATTGCAAGATCAAATGGATATGCTCCCCATCCTTTATGTGATGAATTGTCCTATCTAACTAAAGAAATTAATTCTGAAAAACATAAGTTATATATAAAGGAAATAAAATCATGGAAAGATTATATGGTTCAGGGGAATATTAACATTACATTTGAAGCAATATATAATTATATAATAAAAGAAACCATTTTAGATGATGTAATAAAAGAAATATTTGGAGTGAACGATTATAGTATTGATGATAAGAATGTAGTTCATTACATGGATGAAAATCAAAAAGTAAAGGAATGGAAACCGGAAAAAATATTTATAACTTTTCTCATAGAACATCGTGATGCCTTTCATAAGAATCTGTCTGTAACTACCGATAGGCAATTACATAATAATTATATATCATATGTAAGAAGTTTAAACATGGATAATGACAAAAAGTATTGTAACATTTCTAAAGAATTTACATATTGTGTGAAATCACACCGTGGTATTATGGGCAATGCAAAATTAATATCAATAAGTAATAATAAAGAAACATATTACGGTAGGTTTAGTACCGGTGATGAAGTTATTAGTATAGGGTATGAAACATCTCAAAAGATTCATCTGATGCTTAAATATTTTCTTGAAAATAAAAACAATTCAAGATGGATTGGAGAAAACAGCTATCTTATCAATTGGTTTTCTGATGATATATCAAATAGTAATGGATTACAGTTAACAGGTGGTATAACTACATACGATGACGAGGACTTAGACTTGGAAGAATATGAAGATGAGTCTATATCTTTAGGTGGAAACACATCAAAAAATCTTAATAATTATCTAACTGGTAGAGATAGGTTTATTCCTCCAGAGAGCAAATTCTATGTAATGATTATAGATAAGATAAGCAACGGAAGAGTTTCAATAAAATATTTTAGAGAGTTATATAGATCAGATTTATATAAACGTGTTGAGGCTTGGTACCATTCAACCAAATGGGGATTTTATAGTGCTAGACAAAAAGAAATTGTACAGCAAAGTCCATCTATTTATACTATAGCTGATTATATATTGGGTACTGAAACAGAAGAGAAAAATAGGACAACAGTTGTATGTAATAACAAGAAAATGCGGGTAAAAACAATTGAACGTCTGATTCCTTGTATTATTGATGGAAAAAAGATACCTTTGGATCTGGTTAATAGGATGTTCAATAACCTTTGCAAAAGGAGTTCTTATGGAAAGACATGGAGTTCCATTGTGCAAGTAGGTTGTTCATTATTAAAAAAATATAAGTTAGATTATAAATTGAAAGATGAGGTGAAGGAAATGTTAGAGGAGAACAATAAAGACAGAAGTTATTTATATGGTCGACTTCTTGCTATTTATGAGAAACTTGAGGCGGATACCTTGTATAGCGGTACTAATGAAGTTGGAAATCGTTCGACAAATGCAGAAAGACTGTGGACAGCATATACTAAGACGCCTGCCAGAACATTAATGATTCTGGAAGAAAAGATTAGACCATATAAGGAGCGTTTGCAAAAAGGTAAGCCTAGTAGCTACATTTATTATGAACGTCTAATTGGAAAAATTATTAATGACTTATCAGGGAACGAGAACTTTGACAATGAGAAAAACAATCCTCTAAATGAAGACTTTGTATTTGGATATTACGCTCAGAAGCAGGACTTATATAAGAAAAAATCTGAAGACAAGAAAGATGAAGTATTAGAGAATATGAAGGAGGTATATTAATGGGTAAGTTGGAAAACAAAATTGATTTTGTTATGTTTTTTACAGTTGATCATGCAAATCCGAATGGAGATCCGTTAAACGGAAATATGCCTAGAAATGATTATGACGGTTTTGGTGAGATTAGTGATGTATGTATTAAGAGAAAAATACGTAATCGCTTACAGGATGCTGGAGAAAAAATATTTGTTCAATCAAATGATCGAATTGAAGATGATTTAAAATCATTAGAAGCACGATTTAACAATGTTTTTAAGAAAGGCAAAGATGATGATGAAACCGTATTTACCCAATCATGCGAACTTTGGATTGACGTAAGAAGTTTTGGACAGGTTGTAACATTTCAAAATCGCTCGATAGGAATACGAGGACCTGTATCAATATCAATGGCAAAAAGTTTAAGTCCTGTAAATATAATTAGTATGCAGATTACAAGAAGTACCAATGGTATGATTAAAGCTGAGGGCGGAAAGTCATCTGATACCATGGGAACAAAACATTATGTAGATTTTGGAGTATATAAGATTAAAGGAAGCATTAATCCTTACTTTGCTGAAAAAACGGGTTTTACAATTGAAGATGCTGAAAAAATAAAAGAAGCATTACGTACATTATTTGTAAATGATGCTTCATCAGCAAGACCTGAAGGTAGTATGGAAGTAAAATCGATATATTGGTTTACACATCCCGGAAAGCTTGGGGTTGCTTCTAGTGCAAAAATACATAATCTTGTAAAAGACCAGCTTAAAGAAGGAGTTATAAAGCCTACGACCTATGATGACTATGTAATTAAGCTTAATGAAATTGAATTATCCAAATATAAAGAAAAAGGGTTGAAGGTGGAGGTTATTGAAGGAATATAAAGAAGATGATTACTTATTAATTTCTGGTATTCAACATTTTATCTTTTGTAAGCGCCAATGGGCTTTAATTCATGTTGAGCAGCAATGGGAAGAGAATTTTTTTACCATGGACGGTATATTGCTACATGAACGAGCAGATGATGGCAGCATAAAAGAAAGTAGAAAAGATTTAGTTACTATACATGCATTACCAGTTAAGTCAAAGTCATTATGTGTTACCGGAAAGTGCGATGTGGTGGAATTAAGATTGTCTTCAGAAGGTATATATTTACCGAAATATAATAATACATATAAAGTATATCCTGTAGAGTACAAAAGGGGAAAACCTAAAGAAGATGAAAGTGATATTCTTCAGCTTCTAGCCCAAGCAATATGTCTTGAAGAAATGTTGATGACTAAAATAGAAAAAGCCTATATGTTTTATTTTGAGATCAGAAGAAGACAAGAAGTGATTTTTACAGAGGCTATGAGAAAGAGACTATACGATATTGTAACGGAGATGCATTATTATATGGATAAAGGAATAACTCCTAAAGTAAGAACAGGAAAGAAATGCAGAACATGCTCTCTAAATAATATTTGTATGCCTGGTCTTAATGAAGAAAAGAATGTCACTTTATATATTCAGAGGAGGATAAATGAATGAGACAACTCCTAAATACTTTATATATTACAAGACCAAACGCGTATTTGTCATTAAATGGTGAAAACATTGTAATTAAAGAAGATAATCAAACAATAGGACGATATCCATTACATAATATAGAAAGCATCGTACTTTTCTCTAATCTAGGTATGAGTCCTCAACTTATGGGAAAATGTGTAGATAATCATATATCTATATGTTTTTTAACACCTAATGGGCGCTTTCGAGCAAGAGTGGTAGGTAGAAGTTATGGGAATGTTCTTCTCAGAAAAAAACAATATAAAGTTTCAATGGATGATGCTGAATGTGTAAAAATATCCATAAATTTTATACTAGGCAAGATTTATAACCAAAAGTGGTTGATTGAACGTTACATAAGAGAATATCCATTGCGCATACAAGGAGAATTGTTAAAAAATATATCATATCAGCTGACTGAATATATGAATTGTGTAAAAACATGTACTGAACTAGATTCCTTAAGGGGTTTTGAAGGTAAGGCTCAAGTTTGCTACTTTCAAGGCTTTAATGAATTAATATTAAATCAGAAAAAGGAATTTGTTTTTAATGGTAGAAATAAGAGACCGCCTCAAGATCCTGTAAATAGTCTGTTATCTTTTGCCTATACCTTACTTAGTAATGATATAGCTAGCGCCCTTGAAACGGTGGGACTTGATTCTTATGTTGGTTTCATGCATCAAGATAGGCCAGGTCGCATTTCACTAGCATTGGATTTAATTGAAGAATTACGTGCACCAATTGCTGATCGTTTTGTCCTTTCGCTAATCAATAGGCAGCAAGTTAAATTTGAAGACTTTATTATTAATGACAATGGGGCGGTGTTAATTAAAGATGAGGCGAGAAAGAAAATACTTAGTGAATGGCAGAAAAGGAAACAAGAGAAGTTAAAACATCCATTTTTAGATGAAAAAATACCTTGGGGATTGGTTCCTTATGCCCAATCTATGTTGTTAGCACGTTATTTACGAGGTGATTTAAATGAATATCCGCCTTTCTTTTGGAAATAGAGGTGAATATGTTGTATATACTTATTACATATGATATTAATACAACATCATTAAATGGCCAAGCAAGATTAAGAAAAGTTGCAAAAGTATGTATAAATTATGGTCAAAGGGTACAAAATTCAGTATTCGAATGTAAGGTTAATGAGGCTCAGTATCGCGAATTACAACATAAATTGCTAAAGATTATTGATAAAAATGTAGATAGTCTTCGATTTTATCGACTTGGCGAAAACTACGATAAAAAAGTAAAGCATATTGGTGCAAAGCAAACATATAAGGTAGATGACCCTATGATACTATAGTGCGAAGGTGAAGTGAACATAATTTTCTAAGAGGTTTCGCACTAGATATATAATAATTTTAAGCAAAAGTTATACTAGTTTGTCGAAAGATATTTTGAATATTAAAATGAAATAGAGTTATTTAGTTAGTTGTTATTAATTTAGCACAATATCTAGCTGTCGCACCCTTTACGGGTGCGTGGATTGAAATTCCTTAACTTTCTACGATTAAATCTTTTTTGCCCCGTCGCACCCTTTACGGGTGCGTGGATTGAAATTCCTTAACTTTCTACGATTAAATCTTTTTTGCCCGTCGCACCCTTTACGGGTGCGTGGATTGAAATTCTTTTCGTGGTTGCCGCTCTGGATGGCTAGGATTTGTCGCACCCTTTACGGGTGCGTGGATTGAAATCATCTTTACCCCTCCTGACACTCTGGGCAAATATCCGTCGCACCCTTTACGGGTGCGTGGATTGAAATCTGCCTGGGTAAAAGAAAAGCGTAGGCATGATTATGTCGCACCCTTTA
>JGI24713J26584_10001576_pt1 | contig 16469 bp, 14 predicted proteins | sample BioPla4DNA1_FD_26584 | JGI IMG/M metagenome (IMG submission 26584) | reverse complement strand
CGGAATCATGGCCCGCACCTCTCCGTTGGTCACGGCATACCCAGTGTAATCCGCATTGCGGAAGGAGATCTCCGGATCCAGCATGAAGTTGATGAACTTCACGGCGCCATCGGGATTCTTGGCGTTGCTGGGTACGGCCATCACATCAAACCAGAGGTTTGTCCCTTCTTTGGGGATAGCAAAGGCCAGATCCGGGTTTTGCATCCTGGCCACGGTGGCCTCTCCAGACCAGACCACGGCCAGAGCTGCTTCACCGGCGATCATCTTATCCTGCCCCTCATCCACCACGTAGGCCAAAACCAGGGGCTTTTGCTCCTTGAGCAGCTCACCCGCTTCCTCCAATTCTTTCTCATCCAATGTGTTGATGCTGTAACCCAGCCTCAGAAGGGCTACGGCAATGGAATCCCGCTGGCTGTCCAGCATGAGGATTTCCTTTTCATACTTGGGATCCCAGAGGATATCCCAACTTTCCACGGGATCATCCACCATGGTGGTGTTGTACAGAATACCTACTGTGCCCCAATAATATGGGAGCGAGTACTCGTTTTTGGGATCGTAGTCCCAGCCCAGGTGCCGCGGTTCGATGTACTTGGCGTTGGGTATCTTGGTCAGATCCAGCTTTTGCACTAAACCTTCCTCAATCATTCTGGTGAGCATGTAGTCCGATGGAAAGATCACGTCGTACGAACTGCCGCCAGCCTTGATCTTGACGTACATGTCCTCGTTGGTGGCGTAGGTGTCGTACACAACCTTGATGCCCGTTTCCTTCTCGAATTCTTCCAGAATGCTTTCGTCGATGTAGTCTCCCCAGTTGTACACATAGATGGTGGGCTTGTCCCTCGTGCAGCCAGTGAGAACTGCACTGAGCAGTACTAAAGCCGCCAGCACCCAAAGCGCTTTAGAGAGTCTGCTCAACCTCCTCACTCCTTTCATATGATTGGGGTTTAGGAAGGCCGGCAGGGCCTTCTATGCAAGAGCCCCTCCCGGAGGGAGAAGCTCCAATTGCCTAGAACGCCTTAACTTCAGTCCAAATGCGATCATATTCCCTCAAAGTCTCACCAAGGCTCACAAACACCTCGGTATTGGCCAAAACTTCCTCGCTGGGGTAGGCCCGGGGGTCGTTGCGCACCTCTTCCGGCAGCATCTCCCAGGCAGCCAGATTGGGGGTGGAATAACCGGTGTACTCGGCGTTGCGCAGGGCAATTTCCGGCCGGTTCAAAAAGTCCATGAACTTGTGGGCCCCCTCGATGTTCTTGGCCCCCTTGGGAATGGCCATCACGTCAAACCAGAGGTTTGTGCCCTCTTTAGGGATGGCGTAGGAGAGATCCGGGTTCTCGCCGATGGCGTACATGGCTTCCCCTGACCAGGTGAGGGCCAGGGCCGCTTCACCCGCGACCATCTTGTCTTTCCCCTCGTCCACAACGTAGGCCAAAACCAGGGGCTTCTGCTGCTTCAACAGCTCAGCCGCTTCCGCCAGCTCCTGGGGGTCCTTGGTGTTGATGGAATAACCCAGCTTCAGGAGGGCCGCCCCGATGGAATCCCGCTGGCTGTCCAGCATGAGGATGTTCTTGGCGTATCTGGCATCCCAGAGCACATCCCAGCTGTCCACTTCTCCCTCCACCATGGTGGTGTTGTAGAGGATGCCTAACGTACCCCACATGTAGGGCAGGGTGTATTCGTTTTTTGGATCGTAATCGGCTCCCATGAGTTTGGGGTCGATGTGCACGCGGTTAGGGATCTTCTCCAGATCGATCTTGAGCAGCATACCCTCNTTGATCATCCTGGTGACCATGTAATCCGAGGGGAAGACCACATCGTAGGTGCTGCCGCCGGATTTGATCTTCACATACATATCTTCATTGGTGGAAAAGGTGTCGTAGACCACCTTGATGCCTGTTTCTTTCTCAAACTCTTCGAGGATGCTCTCGTCGATGTAATCGCCCCAGTTGTACACGTACAGAACGGGCTGTTCTTTGCCGCACCCGGTGAGAACCAGGCTAAGCACTACCAAACCGAGGATCATAAGGACTGTCTTTTTTAGGNACACGTCTCCCATTCCTTTCCTTTCTTTCTTCGCGGGCTTGCCGCACATTGACGATAATTAGGAGTGCTAACACAAAGGTGAACATGATGGTGGATAGGGCATTGATCTTGGGGTTGATTCCCCTCCTAGCCATGGAGTAGACCGTGATGGAAAGCGTGGATACTCCTGAACCGGTGGTGAAGAAGCTCACCACAAAATCGTCAATGGATAGGGTAAAAGCCAAAAGCAGTCCCGTGATAATGCCCGGCATTATCTCAGGGATGATCACCTTCCACAAAGCCTGCAGCGGTGTACAGCCCAGATCCAGCGCCGCTTCGTAGAGATGCTTGTTCAGCTGGCGCAGCTTAGGCAGCACCGACAGGATCACGTAAGGCACGTTAAAGGTAATATGCGACAGCAGCAGGGTGATATACCCAAAGCGCATCCTGGAGAACACAAACAGCAGCATCAGGGAAATGGCAGTCACAATTTCCGGGTTCAAAACGGGCAGGTAGGTCACGTTCATGATCAGCTTTTTCGGAACCCCCCGGGTATTGTGAATACCGATCGCCGCCATGGTGCCGATCACGGTGGCAATTAGGGCTGAGCTCACGCCGATGATCAGCGTGGCGTACAGCGAGTTCATGATGGTGCGGTCCTGAAACAGCTCCACATACCAGCGCAGGGTAAATCCTCCCCACATGCCCCGGGAGCGGGCATCGTTGAGGGAGTACACCATGAGCACGGCAATGGGCAAGTACAAAAAGGCGAAGATCAGGTAAATGTAACTGCGTTTCAACCACCTCACCATAGCGCCACATCCTTTTCTTCCCCTTCAAAGAAGGACATAACTGCCATGCTCAAGAGGATCACCACGATCATCACCACCGAGATGGCAGAGCCAAAACCCCAGTCCCCCACCACAAGGAACTGCTGCTCGATGAGGTTGCCGATGAGGGTGAACTGGCCGCCGCCCAACAGCCTGGAGATGACGAACGTGGTCATGGCCGGCATGAACACCATGGTGATCCCGGAGACCACCCCAGGCAGGCTCAAAGGTAGGATGACCTTGATGAAAACCTGGAAGGGGTTGGCCCCCAGATCCCCCGCTGCCTCCACAACCCCTTTGTCGATCTTGCTCAGCACCGAGTAAATGGGGAGCACCATAAAGGGCAGGAAGTTGTAAACCATGCCCAGGACCACGGCGCCGTTGGTGTACAGAATGTTCACCCGCGGCAAGCTGAAAAAGGTCAATAGAGAGTTGAGAAAGCCGTTGCGCTCCAAGATGGTGAGCCAGGCATAGGTCCTCAGCAGGAAGTTCATCCACATGGGCACCACAAAGAGCAGCATGATCACATGTTTGCGCTTAAAGGCGTTGCCCGCCATGATCATTGCTGCGGGATAGCCCAACAGCAGGCAGATCAGCGTGCTGATCACCGCCAGGTTCAAGGAGCGGATAAAGACCCTGAGGTAGATGGGCTGAAAGAACCGAGTGAAATTCTCCAAAGACCAGGTGGTCCCGCCCTCGGTGGGAACCGTGAAGGCGTAATACAGCACGAGCAGCATGGGCACCACCGTAAAGAGCACCATCCAGATGACATAGGGCGTGAGGGAAAGCCGCTTCACTACGCTCTCACCTTCTTCATGATGTGGATATCCATGGGCTCAAGGCCCAATCCCACCATGGTCCCCACCGGTTCCATGAGGGTAGAGTGCACCAGCCACTCTATGCCGTCGGCGCCTTCCACAATCATCTCGTAGTGTACCCCCAAAAAGTTCACGGAGCGGACCACGCCCTTGAGCTTGGCCTGATCTGGGGGCATGAGGGCCAAGTCCTCCGGGCGGATCACCACATCCACCAGCTCATCCCGGGCGAAACCAGAGTCAGCACACTCAAACAGGTTGCCGGCAAACTCCACCAGGTAGTCCTGGCGCATGATGCCGTCCACAATATTGCTTTCCCCGATGAAATCGGCAACAAAGGCGTTCACCGGCTCGTTGTAGATCATCTCCGGCGTGCCGATCTGCTGGATCTCCCCATCCTTCATGACCACAACCGTATCACTCATGGACAGGGCCTCTTCCTGGTCATGGGTGACAAAGAGGAAAGTGATGCCCAGCTGCCTCTGCATGTTCTTCAGCTCGTGCTGCATCTCTTTGCGCAGCTTGAGGTCTAAAGCGGCCAGGGGTTCATCCAAAAGCAGTACGTCGGGTTCGTTGACCAGAGCCCGGGCAATGGCTACCCGCTGCTGCTGCCCGCCGCTGAGGGAGTTGACGTCCCGCTTCTCGTAGCCCTGCAGGTTCACAAGCTCCAGCATGCGGGAGACCTTTTCCCGGATGACCGACTCCTTCATCTTCTTGATCCGCAGGCCGAAGGCGATGTTTTCAAACACGTTGAGATGGGAGAACAGGGCATAACGCTGAAAGACGGTATTCACTTTGCGTTTATGGGATGGCACATTACCAATGTCTTGACCGTTAAAGGTAATAGTTCCCGTGTCGGGCTTCTCAAAGCCCCCGATCAGCCGCAGCATGGTGGTCTTGCCGCAGCCGCTGGGACCAAGCAAAGTGACAAACTCATTCTTGCGGATGTACAGATCCACATCTGTCAGCGCAGGTGTATCGTCGTAATACTTGGAGACACCTTTCAGCTGNACGATGATCTCGGACACCACAGTTCCCCCTTTCCAATCTTGAAGACTAAAAGCTCGGCGGTGAAGAAACCCACAGAACAACCGCGGGCCTTTTGCCCGCGTTGGCGATGTAATGGCCTGCTTCGGCGGGGAAATAAAAGGACTCGCCCGCCCGGACCTTAACCACTTCCGAGCCGAAATGCAGCAGGATCTGCCCCTTGATCACATACCCAAACTCCTCCCCATCGTGGGGATCGTCGTAAGGCGTGCGTCCCTCCGGCTCCAGGTGCACCACGATGGGCTCCATGGCGTTTTTCTGGGCATTAGGCACCAGCCAGCGGATCTCGCTTTTCAACTCCGGATCGCTTTTGACAGAGACATCGTTTTTGGTAAAGACCATTTTTTCAGGCACGTCCTGCTTGAAAAAGTCCTGCAGATTTGTACCCAGCGATTCCAGAATATCGATCAAGGTGGCGATGGAAGGCGAGGTGAGGTCACGTTCCACTTGAGAAATGAAGCCTTTGGACAGTTCGCAGCGGTCCGCCAGTTCCTCCTGCGTCAGGTTGTGCTGGATGCGTAGACGCTTGATTTTCTCACCTATCTTCATCCCTGTCCCTCCCTTCCTAAGTTTCGTGATACTAAACTTGAAGTTTAGCAACACTAAACAAGTGTATTGTACCGAGTGGGGGGGTGCATGTCAATACTTTGTCCCCAAGAATTTTGCGGGGGAGGAGAAATAATTCTCTGGCGGGGGAAATAGGCATGTAGAGGGAGTTTCCGAGGGAGGTATGGGGATGTGGGAGCTGGCTAGAATTGTTTTCCTGGGCACCATGGCGGGAGTGTTAGGCACAGGCGCGGGGGGAATTCTCCTGGGGCTCGGCCGCATACCCCAAGGGGCGGAACTCAGCTTTCACCTGGCCTTCTCCAGCGGAGTCATGCTCGCGGTGGTCTTTCACGACCTGCTCCCGGAAGCCCTGGCCCTGCGGGGACCCGGCGTGACCTTTGCCGGGGTGGTCTTGGGAACCGCTGCCCTGCCGCTGCTCAAACCCCTCTTTTTTCCCACCGGTCGGGGCAGCTTGATCCAGACGGGGCTTTTTTTGGGCCTGGGCATCGCCGCCCACAACTTCCCGGAGGGCCTGGCCATCGGGGCGGGTTACCTGGCCTCCCAGGAGCTGGGCTTCAGTCTCGCCCTGGCCCTCTGCCTGCACAATATTCCCGAAGGGATGGCCATGGCGGCACCGCTTCTGGCNGGGGGTGTGGGCAGAACCTCCGCTGTGCTTTTGACCATTGCCGCGGGTCTGCCCATGGGCCTTGGCGCCCTGGCGGGCGGGCTTTTCGGCCAGCTGACCCCCACCACCTTAGCCGGGACCTTGGGCTTTGCCGCGGGAGCCATGCTCTTTTTGGTCTTCCACGAACTGCTCCCGGAAGCAAACTGCTTGGACTTTCCCCTGGCCGCCACCTTGGGGGCGATTTTCGGCGTGATGCTCGGCCTGGGACTTTTGGTGATCCACTAAAGGCCCAGCCGCGCCCGGTCGATAATTAAGGGAAGGGAAATCGGAGCAGGGGGGTGGCGCGGTGAATCTGTTTTACTTAGCCGGACTGCGCGCAGTAAGCGCGTACCATGCGGCTGCTAAAGCCTACGCCGTTTCCCTGGAGCGCATCGCCACGGGGAAGCGGATTAACCGCGCCGCGGATGATGCCGCGGGACTGGCCATCTCCGAACGGATGAAAGCCCAGATCCGCGGACTGAGGCAGGCCTCCCGCAATGCCCAGGACGCCATTTCCCTCCTGCAGATAGCCGATGGAGCCCTGGGGGAGATGCAGTCCATCGTACACCGCCTGCGGGAGATCGCGGTCTATGCCGCCACGGGTACCCTGGATGAAGCTGACCGGGCCGCTTTGCAGATGGAATTCAGCGAGCTCGTTGGGGCCCTAGGGGATATGGCCCGGGGCACGCACTTTAACACAATCCCCCTTCTGGATGGGAGCCGGGATGAAAACAATCCCCTGATCATCCAAGTGGGTGCGAACGCGGGGCAGCATATGGAGATCGCTTTGGGAGACATGCGCCCGGAGGCCCTGGGCCTGGGGGATCTCTCCGTGGCGACGCAGGAAGAAGCGGATGCGGCCATAGGAGCCCTAGACGAAGTTTTAACTAAGATCTCTTCCCAGAGGGGCTATGTGGGCGCGAAGATGAGGCGCCTGGAGCACACCGTGAGCAATCTAGAAAACATGGCCCTCAACCTCACCGAGGCGGAATCCCGCATCAGCGATGCCGATATCGCCCTGGAGGTNTTNAACATGGTTTCCGCCCAGATCCGCATGCAGGCGGCCCTGGCCATGATCGCCCAGGCCAATGCCGCCCAGCAGATGATCCTGCAGCTGCTCTGGCCGGCGAGGTGATTGTGGTCCGGTGACGCTGCCCAAGAATGAAACAAGGCTGCTGCGGCAGCCTTTTTTTCTGGGGTTCAGATCCTTTCCCCAGCACATGTTCCCACTAGCATCGAAACAACCACAGCTACTGCACATACCTGTTCTGTCCCAAGGGGGCCGGAGCCAGTGGTCAATTTCCAACAGGAAGCTTAGCACCCCAAAGCGAATACTCAAAGCAGCTTTGGTGAAAGGTCGTGAAGCAGGTGATCAAGTTCGGGACCGGCGGCTGGCGGGCCATCATTGGCGATGGGTTTACCTTCAGCAACGTGCGCAGGGTGGCCCAGGCCGCGGCGCTCTATCTCCAGGAAAACAAACAGGACCACAAACCGGTGGTGATCGGCCATGACCTGCGCTTTCTCTCGGGCCGTTTTTCCAGGGCCATCGCGGAGATCCTGGTGCACAACGGCATCCCCGTCTGGTTCATTGAACCGGTGGTGCCCACTCCCATGCTCATGTACGCGGTGGAGCAGGAGAAACTCGCCATGGGGCTGATGGTCACCGCCTCCCACAACCCCTCCGAATACAACGGCATCAAAGTGATCGTGGAAGGGGGCAAAGATGCCCCGGTGGAGGTGACCAACCGCCTGGAGGAGCTCTGCCAGCTCATCCCTCCCCTGGAGGCACCCCCCCTCACCTTCTTCGACGCCCTGGACCAGGGGAAAATCGTGCTCTACTCCAACAAGAACGCCTACATCGATTCCCTCCTGGCCCAGATCGATGTCCCGGCGGTGCAGCAGCTCAACCTCAATGTACTGTTTAACCCCATGTTCGGAGTGGCCAAGGACATCATGGCCATGTGCCTGGCTTCCCTGCGCTGTTCGGTTGATCTGATCAACGCCGAGCGGGATACCATGTTCGGCCAGCGGGCTCCCTCTCCCTCCCGGGAAGCACTCCAGGATATGGAATACCTCATGAAGCAGGGGCACTACCACATCGGCATCGCCACCGACGGGGACTCAGACCGCATCGGCCTCTACGATGAAAAGGGGAATTACATCACCGCCAACGAGATCCTCAAGCTTTTGTACTACTACCTCAAGCAGTACCGCAAGGAACGGGGCGGCGTGGTGCGCAACATCACCACAACCCACGTATTGGACCGCATTGCCCACTCCTTCGGCGAACCGGCCTATGAAGTGCCCGTGGGTTTCAAATATATCACCCAAAAAATGGACGAAGAAGACCTGCTGCTGGGGGGAGAAAGCAGCGGTGGGCTGAAAATCCGGGGCCATGTCAACGGTAAAGATGGCATTTTAGCCGCGCTGCTGGCCGTGGAAATGCTGGCCAAGACCAAAAAGACCCTCAGCCAGCTGCTGAAGGAGATCGATGAAAAATACGGGACGCTGCACTTCGGGGAGCTCAACCTGGGGTACCGGCAAGAAGAGCGCAGCCGCCTGGAAAAGACTCTGCTCGCGGACCGCTACATCCCCGCCTTTCCCTGGAAGATCCACAGGGTCTCCTATCTCGATGGAGTCAAGTTCTACTTCACCAATGACTGCTGGTTTTCCATCCGCTTCTCCGGCACAGAACCCATCCTGCGCCTGGCCTGGGAAACCACCAAACCAGCCCAAGCCCAGCAGCTGCTGCAGGTGATCCGGGAGGACAGCACACTGCAGCTGCCCCTGGGCAAAGGAGGCAGCTAAGTGCGGGGCGTAATCCTGGCGGCTGGGAAAGGCACTAGGCTGGGCGCGCTGGGGGCCAAGGTGCCCAAAGCGCTGCTGCCCGTGGGCAAGAAACCGTGCCTGGAGCATATAATTCTAGGGATGAGGGAGGCGGGCGTGGACCGCTTGGCCGTGGTCATCGGCCATTTAGGTGAGCTGATCCAGGCCCGGTATCAGGACGGCAGCTCCCTGGGCGTGCAGATCACCTATCTCCAGCAGGACCTGGCTAGGTATGGAACGGGAGCCGCCCTGCTCCAGGCGGAGCAGTTTGTGCAGGGAGAACCCTTTTTTGTCTCCTACGGAGATATCGCCATCGCCCCGGAGAACTACCGGGCCATGGCCCAGCTGTTCAATGAGCACGGCACCATGGTCAGCTCCATCAACTGGATGGATGATCCCACCCACGGCGCCGCGGTGTATCTGGGCGCGGGAGGTTTTGTGGAACGCCTGGTGGAAAAACCCCCGCCGGGCACGTCCCAAACCAACTGGAACAACGGCGGGGTTTATATCTTCCTGCCCCAGGTCTTCCACTATCTGAAAAACCTGCGCCCTTCGCCCCGGGGTGAATATGAACTCTCCGCGGCGGTGGCGCAGATGGCTGCCGATGGCGTCCCCATCAAAGCCCACCGGATCACCGGGTTCTGGCGGGACATCGGGGCGCCCCTGGAGGGCGAGTCTTAACCCTGCTTCCTGAGGTTTCTGAGGTACTTGAAAACGGCAATGATGGTTTTGGCGTCGTTGATCTCACCCTGGTCGATCATCTCCTCCACCTTTTCCAGGGGAATCCAGCGCACGTTGATATCTTCCCCGGGGTCTAGATGCTGCTCTCCCTTGGTGAGCCCGCTGGCGTAGAAAAGGTGTAAAACCTCGTTGGTGTAGCCGGGGGTGGGATAAATATGCCCCAGGGACTCCCAGTCTTCGGCACTGTAGCCCGTCTCCTCCTGGAGCTCCCGGCGCGCGCATTCCAGGGGCGGCTCGCTGCGGTCAATGGTCCCCGCGGGGATCTCCAGCATCTTGCGCCCCGCTGCGGGCCGGTACTGTTCCACCAGGAGCACCTGCCCGTCCTTGACCACCAAGGTGGCCGCGGCTCCGGGATGATCAACCATCTTAAACTGCCTTACCCTGCTGCCAATCCAGACGTCCTTGGTTGTAAACCTGAACACAACTATCACCTCTCGTCAGTAATTCTGGCAAAAGGCAGAGACTCCTTTTGCCCGGGGCCGGTCACCCTTTCTTTTTGCCTGCAGTAATCTGGACAGTAAGGGTGGTTATACTATTCCTTGACACTATGGAAAGGAATGGTGCCCCGTGACTGCCCAAGCCTTAATCTATCCCGTTTTACTCCTGCTCGTGGGCGGATTTGTGCTCCTCACTGTACCCCGGGACAACCTGCGCCTGCTGCTGCCCTACGGAGCAGTTTTGGGCGGGCTCCTGGAGTATCTGGAAGGCCTGATCACCGGCGGCCTGGGGATCACTGCCTTCCACAACGTGGGCCTGATCCAAGCCGGAAGCAATCCGCTGCTCTCCTACATCGTCTGGACCTTCATCGCGGTCTTTTTCCTCCACTTCTGGCCCCGCTCCAACGAACCCCTGGGTTACCTGTATTTGCTGGGCTGGGCTCTTCTGGCCACCGGTTTCAGCCAGGTGGTGAAGGGGGCAGGCCTGTTCAGCTACGCGGAGTGGTTCTACCATTCCCATGCTGCTGCTGTTTGCCGCCCGCTTTGCCCTCAAGGTGTGGGTGGCCAAACGCTGCGGTTTGCTCAGCTAGGCGGCGTTCACAAATTGTGGGGCGGCGGGAGGAACCCCATCTCACCGTGGAGAAGTCTGGAGGTGAAGCTAGTAACTTCCTCGTGGGGTGGGACAGATGAAAAAGTGCTGCGCACCAGTGGTTATCCTTGCACTACTTATGGCGGTCTCTGCCGCTTCTGCCCAAAGCAGCAGCGTGCAGGATCCAGCGGCCTTGGAAGCGTTCTTTGACGGAGTGTTTTCCGTTCAGCTCAGGCAGAACAAGATCCCCGGCGCCGAGGTTGTGGTGGTTGCCCAGGGCGAGATTGTGTTGGCCAAAGGCTACGGTTTCGCCGACTTGGCAGAGGAGATCCCCATGGAGCCCGGGATCACGGTCCACCGGCCAGGTTCCATTTCCAAAATCCTGGTCTGGCTGGCCGTGATGCAGCTGGTGGAACAGGGGAAGCTGGACCTCTATGCCGATGTCAATACCTACCTGGACTTCACCATCCCCCCGCGCACCACTTCCACCAAGGACGTTCCCCCCATCACCCTCCACCACCTCATGACCCATACGGCAGGTTTTGAGGACGAGGTGGCCTGGACGATTGTGGCAGATCCGGAACTGCTCAAGCCCTTGGGGCAGTATGTGAAGGAACATCTCCCCGCCAGGGTCTTTACGCCCGGATCGATCATGGCCTATTCCAATTACGGCACAGCCCTTGCCGCCTATATTGTGGAACGGGTGAGCGGCCAGCCCTTTGCCGCCTACGCCCAGGAGCAGCTCTTGACTCCCTTGGGCCTCACCTCCACCACCTTCCGGCAGGAGCTCCCCGGGGACCTGGCGGCCCGCCTGAGCCGGGGTTACCGCTATGAAGCCGGGCGCTACATAGCCGGCGGCTTCGAGTATGTGCAAAACTACCCCGCCGGGGGCTTAACCACCAGCAGCCTAGATATGGCCCGGCTGCTTTTGGCCTTGCTCAGTTTAGGCGAGCTGCCCGGACCAAGCCCGGAGCAGTCCGCAGAGGACGAGGGCCCGGAGCGCCTTTTAGCTGAAGAGACCATGCGGACCATGCTGAGCCGGCAGTTTGCCGCGCATCCCGAGCTCCCTGGGATGACCTACGGCCTCATGGAAGCGGAGTACAACGGCCGCAGAATTTTAGGCCACGGCGGCGATACCTTCCTGTTCAGCAGCGGCCTCTACTTCCTCCCCGAGGAAGATGTGGGCCTGTATGTGGTGTACAACTCCACGGCAGGCAGCGAGCTGCGGGGTCTGGTCCTCAAGGCCTTCCTGGACCGCTATTTCCCCCCGGCAGAAGGGGCAGGGCCCCAGCCGCGCCCCATCACCGAGGGCACGGAAGCCAACTACCGGGGGGTGTACCACAGCTCCCGCTCCAATTTCACCGGAGTGGAATCGGTGGTGCGCCTGGCGCAGCCCCTCACTGTGGATGTGGATTCCCAGGGCTATCTCCTGCTGCAGGCGGGCGGAGCGGTCCAGCGCTTCGGGGAAATCGCCCCCGGGCTGTTCCAGGAGCTGCACGGGGACGCTAAGATCGCCTTTGTGTTCGACGACGGCAGAGCGGTGCGCATTCTGCTGCCGGGTCCAGGGGCCTGGCTGCGCACGCCTTGGTATCAGACGCCAGCCTTTTTAACCACCCTTGTGGCCGGCTCCTGCCTGTTCATGCTGGGCACGCTCATTGCCTGGATCCGGGGGGTGTTCAGGATTCGCCCCAGGCACAAACCCCTGGTTTTACCCAAGGCGCTGGCGGTCCTGTTTATCCTGCTCTTTTTCACCGCCCTTGTGCTGGGGGCAGAAGTGCTGAACACGCTCCATCCTGAATACGATGTGCCCATGGTGGTTTTAGAACCTTCCTCTACCCTTAACGTGCTGCTCGTGCTCACGAAGATTCTAGTGGGGCTGGGCGCGGTGATGCTTCTCACCGCCATCTACCTCCTGGCCGCGAAAGGAGGCAGCCTCGGGCAGAGAATTCACTATGTGCTGCTCACCCTGGACGTGCTCGCCGTGATTTTCGTGTTGTGGCAGCTTAACCTCTGGTGATGGGAGGTTAAATACTGACGGATAGGAGAGCGCCATGGCTTTAATTAAGGAGTTCCTCGAAGACTACAGGGGTAAGATTGGTCACTTTCAGCACCTGGCGGAGGTCTGTGCCTACCAGTGTGAAAGTGCACTGAAACGGCAGGGCCTGCGGGTTTTAGTTACCTCCAGGGCCAAACGGCTGGATAGTCTCGCCTCGAAGGTTGAGGACCGGGCGCAGGAAAAGAACTACCGGAGTATTGCCGAGATCTATGAAGATATAGTTGACCTGGCTGGGGTGCGCATCGCCCTGTTTTTCCCCCAGGACCAAAGAGAAGTGGATCAGTTTATCCGCTCCAACTTCAACGTGGACAGTGTGAAGGATTTCCCGGAGGCCTTAGGCCATCCCGGAGCCTATCCCAAGCAGTTTTTAGGCTATGTGGGCCGCCATTATCGCCTCTACTTAAAACCTGAATCCCTTCCCCCAGAAGAGCAGCACCTGGCCAACTACGTCATCGAGGTGCAGGTGGGCTCTGTTTTGATGCATGCCTGGGCCGAGGTGGAGCACGATCTGGTTTATAANTCCACCGGAAGTTTTCTCTCCCAGGACGAGTACGCAATCCTGGATGAGCTCAACGGGCTGATGTACGAGGGCGAGATGGCCCTGGAACGTCTGCAGACCGCGGTGAAAAGGAGGATCAACGCTGAGCAGCACCCCTTTTTCAACCACTATGAGCTCGCCTCCTACCTCACCGATCAGAAGCGCAGAGCACTCCCGGGCCCCGAATGCCGCTTTTCCATCGGGCGCACCGATGTGCTGTTCCAGTTCCTGAAGACCATCGGCCTCAACTCTGTGCCGGCCCTGCGCCCCATCCTGCAGACCTGCCGCTTCAGCCCGCAGGCGGAACCCCTGGCCCAGCAGATCGTAGACCAGCTGCTTGTGAATAATCCCGATCTGTACGGCGCCTACGATCGGGCCCGGACCACCGTTGGTGCCACCGACCCCTTCGGCACTCCCTACGAAACCCTGTCCTTCTTCTCGGAAACTGGCGGCCTGGGCCCCTTTATGCGCAGCTGGATCGGGGTTGAACGGGCTTTGGGGCAGGTCCTCCACCAAGTGCTCAGGGGTGAACCCGCGGATCTGGTTCTAGATGGCCAAACGGAAGAGAAACTCCGGCGGGCCAAAAAGCTGCGGAACCAAATCGTCTTTGGCAGCGCACCGCCCAGTGAAGAAGAACTGGAACGGGGGGAGGAGTTTTTGCAGGGCTTCCTCAGTTTTCTCCAGCAGGGAGCAGTCGAACCTAGTTTGCAAGAACAAAAAGCTTAAGACGCATATTTTTACACACTCTTAACAGCACACTCCTAAGGAACGGAGCATTCATTGTGGAATGTAGTTGGTAGAGACGTGCAGAGGACGCAAAACAAAAGGAGGAGACTCGATGAACGTATATGCACAAGCGCTGGAAAAACACAAGGAGTGGCGCGGCAAGGTGGAAATTATCAGCAAAGCCACGGTTAAAAACTCAGCTGACCTCAGCCTAGCGTACTCCCCAGGTGTGGCTGCCCCCTGCCGGGAAATTGCAGAGAATCCCGAACGAGTCTGGGATTACACGTGGAAGGGCAACACCATTGCCGTGGTTTCCGATGGCACCGCGGTTCTGGGCCTGGGCAACATCGGCCCCGCGGCGGCGCTGCCGGTTATGGAAGGCAAGGCGGGTTTGTTTAAGGAATTTGCCAATGTCAATGCCATTCCCCTCTGCCTCAACACCCAGGATGTGGACGAAATCGTGCAGATTGTGAAATCCCTGGAACCCACCATCGCCGGGGTAAACCTAGAAGACATCTCCGCCCCCCGCTGCTTCGAGATTGAGCGGCGCTTGAAGGAAGAGACCAACATGTTCGTCTTCCACGACGACCAGCACGGCACGGCCGTTGTCACCCTGGCCGGCCTGATCAACGCCCTGAAGGTTGTGGGCAAGGATAAAGATGCGGTGATCGTGGTGAACGGAATCGGCGCCGCTGGTGCGGCCATCGTCCTCACCCTCTTGGAAGACGGCTACAAAAACATCATCCCCTGCGGCCGCCACGGCAGGTTGATCCCGGGCGATCCCGCCAACAATCCTTGCCAGGAGGAGATTGCCCAGGCCACCAATCCAGAGGGCATCAAGCAGACCCTGGCGGAAGCCATGCGGGGCGCAGATGTGTTCATCGGCGTCTCCGTGGCCAACGTGGTCACCCCCGAGATGGTTAAGGGTATGAACGATCAGCCCATCATCATGGCCCTGGCTAACCCTGAACCGGAGATCTCCGTGGAGCTGGCCCTGGAAGCGGGGGCGGCTGTTGTGGCCACCGGGCGTTCCGACCACCCCAACCAGATCAACAACGTGCTCGGCTTCCCCGGCATCTTCCGGGGCGCCCTGGATGTACGGGCCACCGAGCTGAACTGCGCCATGAAAATCGCGGCGGCCCACGCCATTGCCGGCCTGATTCCAGAGCCGACCGCTGAGTGCATCATCCCTTCACCCTTCGATTCCCGGGTAGTCCCGGCTGTGGCCCAAGCGGTGGCCGATGCAGCCAGAAAAACAGGCGCTGCACGGGAGGTGTAGGCATGGGGTGTCCCTTCGACCAGGTGGTTGAGCGCCGCAGCACCGGCTGTGTCAAGTGGGATGGCCTTTTGGAGTCCTTCGGCCGGGAGGATCTGCTGCCCATGTGGGTGGCAGACATGGACTTCCGGCCCCCCGAGGCAGTGGTCCAAGCGGTGACCCAGCGCGCCCAGCACGGCATTTACGGTTACGAAAAAAGGCCAGCCAGCTTCGATGAAGCTGTCCTGGGCTGGCTCCAGAGCCGCCACGGCTGGGATGTTGATCCCGCCTGGCTGATCCATACGCCGGGGGTTGTGGCCGGCCTGACCTTTGCCGTGCTGGCCCTCACGGAACCGGGTGAGCGGGTGGTGATTCAGCCCCCTGTTTATCCCCCGTTCTTTGCCATTCTGCGCAGCAACGGCCGGGAAGTGGTGGAAAACCCCCTGGTGGAATCGGGGGGCAGGTATGTTATGAACTTCGAGGAGCTGGAGGAGTTCTTCCGCTCCGGCGTGAAGACCATGATGCTCTGCAGCCCCCACAATCCCGTGGGCAGGGTCTGGACGAAAGAGGAACTGGAAACCCTGGCCGAACTGGTGCTCAAGTACGATGTGACGGTGCTCAGCGACGAGATCTGGTCTGATCTGGTCTTTGCCGGGTCCAAGCACATTCCCTTCGCCACCCTGGCGCCGGAGATCGCCCAGCGGACCGTCACCTTCAATGCCCCCAGCAAGACCTTTAACATCGCAGGGCTCTACGTCTCCAACGGAATCATCCCCAACCCGCAACTCCGGGCCAAGATCTGCCAGCTCATGGAGCGCCTTTCCGTGGGAGCCATAGGCTTCTTTGGCTTGGTGGCCGCGGAAGCAGCCTACAGATCCGGAGCCCCTTGGCTGGATTCCCTCCTAACCTACCTAGAGGAGAACGGCAATTACGTCCGGCAGGAGCTGGGCCGGATTGCCCCGCAGATCAAGATTAACAAGCCCGAGGGCACCTATGTCCTCTGGCTGGATTGCCGGGAGCTCGGCCTTCCCTACGAAGAACTGAACCAGTTCTTCGTACAGCACGCGGGTCTAGCTCTGAACGAAGGTTCCGCCTTTGGCTCCGCGGGCCTGGGCTTTCAGCGCATGAACATCGGCTGCCCCAGAAGCCTGATCGGCGAAGCCCTGCGGAGAATCGAACACGCACTTTCAGCCCTATAGGAGCACATACACCAAGGGGGCGTTGCAGAACTACTCGATTGAGTAGGAGCAACGCTCCTTTTTGTGTCTCTTGGCCTGAAAATGCGCCCAGACTTGGATTGTACAGTAAACGCCCCGAATGGACACAACCCGAAAACCTAGATGCTTTGTTTATCGGCATTTCCGAGATTGTGGATAA
>JGI24713J26584_10001575_pt1 | contig 16472 bp, 15 predicted proteins | sample BioPla4DNA1_FD_26584 | JGI IMG/M metagenome (IMG submission 26584) | reverse complement strand
TGCATGAGTGTGAGCTCGCGGATGCCATTTTTTGTCTGCACTTTGGCGATGGTCTCCTCAACGGTAAAGGCCCCTGTTTTAATCTGGACCAGACGCCCTTCCACCCCGGGGGGGACCATGATCCTATGTTCCACCAGGGTGGTCTCCTGGACCACGCCCAAGATATCGCCGGGTTGGACCAAAGCGCCTTCGCTGAGGCTGGGGGTAAACTCCCATTTCTTCTCCCGGGAAAGGGCGGGGACTTCGATCCCCCTGGTGATCCTGTCTCCCCCCACGGTGGCGATGGCATCCAGGGGCCGTTGAATCCCGTCGTAAATCGTTTCGATTAACCCCGGCCCCAACTCAACGCTGAGCGGTTGCCCAGTGGTCTCCACCGGTTCGCCCGGGCCCAGGCCTGTGGTTTCTTCGTAGACCTGGATCCAGGACCGGTCGCCCCTGATCTCAATAACCTCGCCAATCAGCCGTTTTTCACTCACGCGTACGATATCGTACATCCTGATCCCCGGGATCCCCTCGGCTACGACCAGGGGGCCGGATACTTTGATTATTTTCCCTCTCTTCATTGCTGACGCCCCTCTTTCCCCATGAGTATATCCGCTCCTACCGCGCGTTCAACAATTTTCCTGATTCTTTCAAAAGCATAGCCCTTACCGCCCTGGTTGGAAGGGATCAGGAGAACAGTGGGAAACGCCCGCTCCCCCAGGGCAGTAATCCGGTCCATAATCTCTTCGGCCACCGTCTCGGTGATGAAAATAATCCCGTATTTTTCTTCAGGATCAACCAGTTTGTTCAGAACGGAGGCGGCTTCACCGGTGGAAGTCACAGGGTGGATCTCCACGCCCAGGGCAAGAAAGCCGATGATGCTGTCTGCCTCTCCGATCGCGGCCATCCGGTAACTTGTCATCAGATTCTCTCCTTCCACTCTGCCGCCGGTATTTTGTTGATTTTGGCGGCCAGAAGAACCCGGAGTCTCCTGCCTTCCTGCTCTTTATCCCAAAAATAGGCGAAAAGCGGTTCCTCGCCAAAGGCTTGGCTGCGAAAATGCTCCAAATATCCGGCTAAAAACTGCCCGGCCGCCCTTTCCACCCGCCAGAGGGTGGAAAAATCCTCGGCCCCGGCGGCGACTTTCCCGGCCGGCCGCCAGAACCACCAGTTCCGGATCTCCTCCACAGGCCAGTCCAGGGCCGGGAGAAATTCTTTCTCCGGCACCAACCCGCCAGGGAGGAGAAAACGGGTGAGAAAATCCCGGTCCTTCCCCATGGTCTTCACCCGCAACAGGATCCGCAGATTGGCGAGGTCAACCAGGAGGGCCCAGAACTCGCGCAGGGCCGGGGAGAATTTCCCGCTTTTTTCCGCCATATACTCGTAATAATAGCGGTCCACCGCCCGCTGGAGCTCCTGCGGGTCCGGAAACTCCTTTTCCCCGAAGATCATTACAGCCCGGGCCAACGGATCTCCCCCGCCGGTCCGCTCCGTCCACCGGGGATCGGCCATGATTTTTTCGGCCCTTTCCCGGCCATACCTGGAGACCGGCGCCGGGTTTCCCGGCCGGCCCCCGGCCTTCTCCAAAAGGCGGATCTTCAGGTTGTGCATGTCGTACCTTAGAAGATAAGCCAGGAGAAAACTATCTTGCGCCCGCCCGCCTTCCTCTATCAGGGCACGGAGGAGGTCCGCGGCAGTGCGCAGTTCATCCCAGATTACCTCTTCATATTGGTAAAGAGAGCGGTTTTCCATCCACCGGTTGTAAACAGTCTCGCCCAGCCCGCGCCAGGCTTCTTCCGGCGTTCCCGCCGCTGCCAGCCGTTCCCACTGGCCGGGGGAGAGGAGGCCGTTTTCCAAGGCCCGGACACGGGCAACGGCATAGGTGTAACCGCCCATAATCCTCACTCCATCCAGTTTATTTACTCCGCAAAGAGCCTGCGTCCAATCTCCGGGAGAAGCTCGTCCCTCTTCATCTCCACCAGGTTTTCGAGGGAGAAGTTTTGGACGACCTTGCCCCGCTGGAGGATAAAGCCGCCGCTTAATTCTGCTGCCGCTTCCCCGTAAGAGAGGGCGCCTTTCCGCCCCTGTTTCTCCAGTTCCCGGTTGAGTTCGGCCAAAAATGCCTCCCCCAGCCAGCGCTGGTCCGGGATGGAGAAAAACAGCTTTTCATCGCCGGTTTCTACCGCCTCCAGGATAAGCCGCTGGAGGAGTTCCCGGTAATCCTCGTCCTTCATCCCGGCCAGGCGCTTTTTCAGGGCTTGGAAGATCTCTTCCACCAGCCGGTTTTTGGCTGCCAAAAGTTCCCGCCCGGCCTCCATCTTCGCCTGGATTTTCCGGCGGTTTTTCTCCTCCGCCGCCTGCCTCTGCTCGCGGCTGATAATCTCCTCCCGCAGGCGTTTGGCTTTTTCTGCGTATTCAGCCCGTAGTTTTTCCGCTTCCGCCCGGCCCTTCTCCCGGATCTGGGCCGCCTCTTTACGGGCGTCTTCTATAATGCTGTCGAGTAACGGTTGTAACTCCTGCATTTTCATACCCCACTAAATCTGCTGGTACATCAGGAAGGAACCGAGGAAGGAAAGGATGGCGTAGAATTCCACCACAACGGCGAAGATGATCCCTTTCGCCAGTTCCTCGGGGCGNTTTGCCACCATATTGATGGCGGCCGCCGCCACTCTTCCCTGGTAAATCGCGGACAGCAGCCCGCCAATGAAAACCGGGAGGGCGGTGACGACAAACATCCAGCCTTGGGCGGGAGTAGTGATCACACTCAGTTTCCCCAGGAGCAGAAAGCCGACGACGAAACCGTAGATCCCCTGGGTACCGGGGAGCGCTTGGAGGACCAGGGCGGGGACAAAACGGGTTGGCTCCTCTGTCACCACTCCGGAAGCCGCCTCTCCGGCAATTCCCGTGCCAATCGCCGAACCTACCGCCGCCATTACCGCCAGAAAGATCCCAAGATACCCCNNGGCAAGACCGACCATTACTTCCATGCTCATGACTCCCCTTTCTCATCCAATTCAATGTAACGGTATTGTTCAGCCAAGGGGCGGAAAGGCCTGCCCCCCGCTTCGTAAAACTTGTTGAAGAACTCAATATACTGCAGCCGGCAGTTATGGACATAACTGCTGAGCACCGACAGTAGCAGGTTCAAAAGATGGCCGCCGCAGAAGATCGCCAGCCCGGCCAGGAGGCCGATGGGATTGCGGAAACTCGGGTTAAACATCCGTACGAAGAAGTTGATGACCTGGCCGATGATGGCCCCGGACAAGCCCAATGCCATCAGACGGGAGTAGGAGAGGAGGTCGCTGAAGAAATTGACGGCGTTGTACAGGGTAAAGACCCCTGCCGGGATCCGCAGCAACCTTTTGAAGAACGGCCCTTCCCCCCGGGCCCTGGAGAGCATGATCGCGATGGCGGAACCCACCGCCAGTTTGGGGAAGAACCCGGCATAGGCCTCGAGTCCCAGGGGTTTGTAAGCCAGCAAAAGGATCAAGCTGGTCAGGAAGAGAAGCCATAAACCCTCCTCAAAGATGGCTTCCCAATACTGACCGGCTTTAATCCGGGCGACCGCCTTGAGGATCACCCCCAGGTAGAGTTGGACACCGCCCAGGACCAAAGCGACCATCAACAATCTGGTCGGTTCTTCGGTCGGATTAAACCACAAGGGAGTGTAGCTAATCAAGTCGCCGAAGACGCCGGCGGTGAGAAAACCAAAAAAGGCCGAGCTGAGCCCGCTCATGAATAAGAGAGTGAAAAGCTTTTTAGCCATCCCGGCCATCTTGACTGTGCGCAAAAGGTACCAACAAAGGGCGGCGAGGGCCAGCCCGTAACCGAGGTCGGCAAGGGCCAGGCCGAAGAAGACAATGAAGAACGGGGCCAAGGCGGGCGTCGGGTCAGCCTCGCCATATTTGGGGCTGCCGTAAACCTCAACCACCACTTCGAAGGGGCGGATTAAGGGGTGGTTCTCCAGTTCGACTGGGACCTCCTCGTCCGGTTCCGGATCCACGGCTTCCAGGTAGATGGTGGGGGAAATATCCCGCAGCACCGAGCGGAGACGGGGTAGGTTTTTCGCTGTAATCCAGCCCTCCAGGTAAAAAGTCCGCTCGGAACAGAGGAGTTCGCCCGCTACCTGCAGCCGCCGGAGCCGGTTGGCCTTGTCGTCGTATAGCGCCTGCAACATCGGGCGTTTTTTCGCCAAGACCGCGATCTCCTCTTCCAGATGGGCCTGCCTTTGCCGGAGTTCCGCTTCTTCTTTCTGTAGTTCCTCCAGGAGGTCTGCGGGGGTCCGGTCTTCACCGCCGGCTTCCACCACCTGCGCCTCACAGGCGCTCAGGACTTCGCGGAGTTTTTCCTCCTGTTCTTCACGGTAAATTAAAAAGAAATAGGAGGAGGAGCCCAGGGTCGAAACCTCTTCGCAATAGGCCCCGGGTTTTTCCAGTTCTTCGATGCTTTTTAAGAACTCCGCCTTGTAGCGGCGGGGGATTTTTATCAACCGCAGGAAAAGCGGGCCCCTTTTCTGCACCGCGGATAAGGGGATATCCAGGGCGGTCCAGGGTGTAAGCTCCTGGATGCGCCCGGCCAATTGTCCCAAGCGGGACTCGTTTTCCGCCCAAGCTTCACCCAACCGGCGGCAGAGCTTTATTGCGACCCAAGCCTCATCCTCCCGGGCCAGGCAATTTTGGTACTCGGTCGGGGTCATCATGGTCTTTATCCCGCTAAACTGCTGAATGAAGGTGGGGCGTACCGGGTGGAAACGGTCCAGCACGGCCAGGGCGGCGGTAATCTCCACCAATTCACCTTCCAAAGCCGCCTGCTCCTGGGCATCACCGGTGGGATGCCACTTCCCGTCCGCCGGCGGGAGAGCCTTGCCGGTTTCGATCTCGACGAAACCCAATTCCTGCAGGCGCTTGAGGACCGCTGCCCGGTGATGGAGACGGCCGGCCACCCGGATCTTTTTCGTTCTTGCTACGGCCATTTACTTCACAATCCTCTCCATTGCCCATTGTATGGTCTCATCCATGCGCTGTCTCGCCCTGTTGATCAATTCATCCTTTTCCTGGTCAAACTGGACTTTTTCCTTTGCTATTTCCGCATCTGTCTCCGCCCTGACCAGGTTTTGCAACTTCTCCCCGGCCCGCAGGCTCTCTTCCTTCGTCTCGGCCAGCAGTTTCTCGCCTTCTTCCTTTACCCGGGCCAGGAGGCTTTTAACCTCTTCTTCAGCTTCTTTCTTTATCTCCCTGGCTTTCTTCTCCGTTGCCGCAATCAGTTCCAAAACCTCTCCGGCCAAGAGAACACCTCCCCAATCAAGCGGGTTGATTAGTATAATCAGTACGCTCCTACCCCGGCGTACCGGTGATCCGGATTGTAAAAAGCAGATTATAAGTTATTTAATTCGTCCCTACATATATATTTCCTGCCGCTAACGGCGAAAATAATAGGTTAACAAAGCAGGCCGCTTTGTGCATGCGTGCCAATTTACTCATCTTGTGCTTTATCCGTGCAGCCGTCCGCTGACCGCCTGCTGCAGCCGTTCCTCTTCGCTGAGCACCCGCCGCCCGTCGGCGGAGAGGGCCCGGCAGGCGCCGTCAATCATCCCTGTCCGCACGCGACCGGCCGCTTCCGGGTTCCCTTGCAATTGCGGCGCATCAAGGATCCCGGTGCGGACCGCCTCCTGCAAGACCACTGGGTCCGTCAACGGGTCGTCGCTCCCCGGCCGGGCCATGCCCCGGATCGCCTCCAGGATTAATCCGGCCTCAGCGACCAGTTCGTCGCGGCGTGCTTGGACAGTGGGGTCCGCCGCCATCTCCGGCGCATCGAAAAGGCTGTTTTTCAGAACCCCCTGGACGATGCCGCAACTTTCAATGATATCGTCGGGAGTGGCGGCATGGTCGGCCTCGCAGAAGGCCACCACGTGGATGATCTCCGGCTTGAGGGCCAGCCCCAAAAGGGTCGAAGCCGCCAGTTGCCCCTTGGCCACCGCCGGTTTCACCGAGAGACTCGCCAACCCGGCCCGGATCTGGCGGTGGATCCGGAAGTCGGGCCCGGCCAGCTGCTCAATCAAGGCCATTTTTGCCAGGCATTTTCCTAGATCCATTACGCCGCTGGTCCCGGGGGGGTTGTTCAGCATCAACTGGGCGACGTAATCCTGGACTCCCGCTTTTTTGGCATTATAAGCCGCCAGGTAGAAAGCGGCGACCGCCACGGAATCGGGGGCGCCCCGCAGGCTCCAGTGGTGAGCCTCATTAACCTCGAGAGGAATCCCCTGCGCGGCATACCAGGCCATGGCCTTTTGGTTTTCGGCGATGGCCTCCCGGAGCGGCCGGTTGGACCTGCCGTCCAGCCGGTTGTACCAGAATAAGGGCACGGCCCCCCAGGCGTTCTTGATTGTCCTGGCTGTCATCTCCCCCCATAAGATTAGATCCCGGGTCCCGCTGTAACAACGGAGCAGGGGAAAATTCCCCCTCCGGGAAGCCCGGTAAATAGCGGCCAGATCCTCCTCCCTGCGGATTGGGACCCCGCCGGCGCCGTCTTGCGCCGGGTCCATCTCCTCCGGGCGAAAGAAACTTTCCTGGGCGTTTTGGTCCGGGCCCAGGGAGACGACATCAAGGACCCCGGCTTCGGCCAGGCGGGCAACGCCGGCGATGGTCTCTTCCAGGCTGGGCAGGCCGAAATGATGCCGGAGCAACGGGTAAGGAGCCTTTTCCTCTATCCGTTCGACAAGGGTTGCAGCGGGTTTTCTTTTTTCCCCTTTGCCATCAGCCGCCTGTCCTTTCAAAAAAGCGATGATTTCGGCTTCTTCCTCTTCCCCGCTGAAAATCCCGGTGAACAAACCGGATTTTCTGGCCTCGGCGGCAACAGGAGGTGTGCCGCCAAAGAGGAGCTTCTTATGGAGTAAGCCCGCTTCTTGCAGGCTGTTTTTTAGGGAGGCAAAAAGATTCCGCGCCACTTCGGGCGTGAGCCGGTAACTGACGGCCAGGTATTCCGGGTCCTCTTCCCGTAAGGCCCCGATGAGCTCCTGCTCGCTGCGGCCCACACCCAAAAAAGTTGTTTGGTAACCACAGGCTTCCGCCAGGCGGAGAAAATTCAAGACTCCGGCCACATGCACACAATGGCCAAGGGTGGCGCCGACAATCTTCTTAGCCATTGCCGGGATCACCCTCCAGCGCCAGGCGGCGGATCTGCGCTACCGTAAACCCGGCCAGGCCCATCTTCTCCACTGTCCGCCCGATACTCCAGTAGTCGGTCTGATTCAGCAGGGAAGCCATGTGGATAATCGCCTTTATTGTCGGGGTCGGCGTCTCTAAATGATCGCCCAGGGAAGCGATGGGGACCAGGCTCATCGGGACATCCTCCCATAAGTACCGGTGGTCAATAATAGCCGGGGCGTTAATCCCCTTATAACCGTGGTTATTCTGGATTGCCTCGTACAAGGTTCTGCCGGGCGCATCATAGGCCATATAGAGCCATTCCCGCGCCGACATCCCCCTGAACCCCAGGGCGGCGGCGACCGCCATCCTTTCCTCATCCACCGCCTCGAGGACATGGGCCACGGAGGGGGTGATCCCTTCCATGTAAAACTGAAACTCGCCCCTGGTTGATTCAATCCGCGCGGCATTCAAGACGGTCAGCGCCGGGTGGAAGACGGCGCCGATATTATTCAAGCTGGTCTTTAAAACATTATCCCCGGGGACAAACTGCGGGTAAACCTCACGCAAAATCTTGACCAATTCCGCGGTTCTCTGCCCCGGCAAAGCCGCAACGGGAATGGTGTTTTTCATCCCGAAGATCTTCACCTGGGCCGGATTGATATTCCTACTGGCATACAAGAGGGTTTGGGCCTCGCCGATAATCACGTCGGCCTTGACCTTCATGGCCCGAAAGACGCTTTTTACCTCCAGGGCGCCGCCGGTCCGGCCGGGATTCAAGACGATGACCTGGCCGTCCCGTAAAAAGGGCGCCACTTTCTCGGCGATAAACCGGTGCCCGGTGGCAGGAACCACCACCATTAGTATATCCACCCCGTCGACGGCGGCTTCAATGTCGTCGGTCGCCAGCTTAACCTGGCCAAAACCTTCAATAACCCCGGAGAGTTGAATCCCGCCCATCAAGGCGATGGGTTCGATCCGGTCGGCAGAGCGGTTATAGAGGTTAACCTCATAACCCATAAGCGCAAGGTGGCCGGCCATGGCCATTCCCCCGTGGCCGGCGCCCAGGACGCAAAAACGCGGGCGGGCTTCACTTTTTTTTGCTGTCGTCTTTTTCATCAATCACACCCCTTTCCCAAGGTAATCGAAGATACCCGGGCGGTTTAGTGGTCAAAAAAAGGCCGTCGGGTTTGGCGGCCGGCGGCCGGGATCGGCACGTGCATGTTACCTAATGTTAATATTATAACTTATTCTTTATTCCTTGTCCAACAGCACCTGAACTCTCCTGTGCCTGTGAGTTGTTTCTAGAGCCGGCTTTTTCCCGGTAGGGGCCGGCCGGAATAATCATTCCAATGGAAACAAAATAACGTAGGGCTTCCTCAACTGTCAGATCAAGGGGTATAACCTCATCCGCCGGGAAATTCATCAGGTAGCCGCTGGTGGGGTTGGGGACGGTCGGGACGAAGACGGCCAAGAGCTGTTTTTTGCTATTTTCTTTCAGATCAGCCGGCGGGTCGCCAATCAAAAAGCCGGCGCTGTAAACCCCCGGCCGGGGAAACTCCACCGCAACCACAGAACGGAAAACCGTCTTATCCCTGGTGGTCAGGGCTTCGGTAATCTGCTTGATCGTACCGTAAATCCCCCCGACCAAGGGGATCCGCCGGACCATCCGTTCAAAGAAGGCCACCAGCCTTTTCCCCAGGAAATTGGTGGCGACAAACCCCGTTATGAGGATTAAAAAAAGCATCACCAGGAGGCCCAGGCCGGGGATGTGACGGCCGAGAACCTTCTTTACCAGTTCCGCGAGGAAACCATCGAGCCAGAGAAAGCCCAACCTAACCAGGTTAATAGTGACGATCACCGGCACGAATAATAACAGGCCGGCGAAGAATAAATTTCTCAACCGTCGCAGCACTTATTCTCCCTCCTCACTCCGCCCGTATGCGGCCTCGTCTTATAAAAAACGCCCCGGGCTTACCGCCCAGGGCGCCGTTTTTTCCTCTCTAGAGGAGATTAGCCAGGGAATTGGCGAGGGTAAAGGCGGCAAAGACCAGCGAAACCATGGATACCAATTTAATCAGGATATTTAATGACGGCCCGGAGGTATCTTTGAAGGGGTCGCCAACAGTATCCCCAACTACAGCCGCCTTGTGGGCATCGGATCCCTTACCTCCCAAATTCCCTTCTTCAATGTATTTTTTGGCATTGTCCCAACTCCCGCCGGAATTGGCCATCATCACGGCCATCATAAAACCAACCACTGTGGAACCGGCCAGAAGACCCGTGACCGCGTTAACCCCGAGCAACAAGCCGACGATAATCGGGGCAAGGATCGCAATCAACGTCGGGACAATCATCTCCGCCTGCGCCGCCTGGGCACAAATATCAACGCTGCGGGCATAATCCGGTTTGGCCTTCCCTTCCATCAAACCGGCGATCTCCTTGAACTGGCGGCGGACCTCCACCACGATCTTCTGGGCGGCGCGCCCCACCGCCTTCATGGTCAGGGAGCAGAAGACAAAGGGCAACATCCCGCCGATCAGGAGACCGATCAGCACTTGGGGGTTGGTGAGACTCAGGTTAAATTGGAAGGAAGGATCGATCATCTGCACCTGCTGGGTATAAGTGGCAATCAAAGCCAAAGCCGTCAAGGCTGCAGAACCGATGGCAAACCCTTTACCCGTTGCCGCGGTGGTATTGCCCAACGCGTCGAGGGCATCGGTCCGGCTCCGGACTTCCGCGGGCAAACCGGCCATTTCCGCAATCCCGCCGGCATTATCGGCCACCGGCCCATAGGCATCGGTGGCAAGGGTAATCCCGAGGGTGGAGAGCATTCCCACCGCAGAGATGGCGATCCCGTAGAGGCCAAGGCTAAAATCGCCGCCGCCGGTAAGATAATAACTGATGAAGATCACAGCGGCCACAACCACTGCCGGGAAGACGGTGGAAAGCATGCCCACCGAAAGCCCGTCAATAATTACGGTGGCCGGACCGGTGACCGCCGTCTCCGCCACCTGCTGGGTGGGCTTATACTCCGCTGATGTGTAGTATTCCGACAACCGGCCGATGATTACCCCGGCCAGCAAACCGCCGATGATGGCAACGAAGACTTTAATATACTCCGCACCCAAAAGCAGGCGGACGCCGAAATAACTGGCAATCACCATTATTATGGCGGCAACGTTGACTCCCCGCCGCAAGGCTTTCAGAAGGACTTGGTCCTCGCCTTCTTTAACCCGGACAAAGAAAGCGCCGATAATCGAAGCCAAAATCCCGAAGGCCGCCAGGAGGAAGGGGAGTAAGAAACCTCTGAGCGCCAGATCCCCGGAGAAAGCCGAAAACCCTAAAATCGCCGCGGCGACAATCGCCCCCACGTAGGACTCGTAGAGATCGGCCCCCATCCCGGCCACATCGCCCACGTTATCCCCGACGTTATCCGCGATTACCGCCGGGTTTCTCGGGTCGTCCTCGGGAATCCCCGCTTCTACCTTCCCCACCAGATCGGCGCCGACATCAGCGGCTTTAGTGTAGATCCCCCCGCCGACCCTGGCAAAGAGGGCCATGGAACTGGCGCCCATCCCAAAGTTCAAGAGGATGGTGGAGATCTCCGGTATGCTCTTGCCGAAGGCGGACAATAATAAGTACCAGCAGCTAATGGCCAGCAGGCCCAGGCCGACCACGATCAGGCCCATAACCGCCCCGCTCTGGAAAGCCACCCGCAGGCCGTCATCGAGACTCTTCTGGGCGGCATTGGCGGTTCTGCTGTTAGCCATGGTTGCCGTGGTCATACCGATAAACCCGGCCAAACCGGAGCAAAAACCACCGGTTAAAAAGGCCAGGGGCACAAAGAGAGCCCCCAGGGACCCGCCGCCGGCAAAGCCGAGAGCCAGGAGGATCGCAAACATAACCACGAAAAAGATGGCAACCCCCCGGTACTGCCGGCGAAGGTAAGCCCGGGCGCCGATCCGGATGGCCTCGGCGATCTCTTTCATTTTCTCCGTCCCCTCGGAAAAGCCGGAAATCTTCTTATAAAAATAACCGGCAAAGATAATTGCCAAAAGCGCTCCGATTGGCACCAGAACAGTGAAGAAACTGACCAGGCCGTTACCTGCCATGAAGACAACCTCCTTTTTCATTTACAGCACAACCTATGTTTCTTGCGACTAAGCTAAAAAAATTCTCCAGGGTTCCTGGAAAACCTTTTCGATTAACAAAAGTTTCATCAATTTCTCATTGCCGGTTTTTTCTTTGGGCGCCTTTCTCTTTTTTAAGACCGCGCACCGGGACACAGGAACCCCGGTGCTTGCTTTTTCTGATCTTACTTCCGGTCCCGCCCTCCCTTCACTTCTTTGACGGCTTCCCGGTAGAGGGCGACAAGACCCAAGGCCAACCCGGCCAGGACCCCGGCGGTTGCCAGGAGGGGTCCGGTCTCCCAAAGGTTATCCAGATACCGGCCGCCAAAAAAACCGGCGACAACGCCAACGGCCGGCCGGAGGGTAAGGCCGGTATACCGTGAAAGGCTACGGAGAAACTCCGCCAGTTTCCGGTCGGAATCAAGCATTTTCCCGCCTCCGTTTTCCCGGGTTCTCCCCGGCATTCAATATACTCTCCTGGACTGCGCTCTCCATCCGCTTTAAGCCGTGGAGGCTAAAGAATAAGGCCACTACCCCGGCGAGAATAAGTATTGTCCCTAAAAGCACGGTCACGCGGGAAAGGAAATAGGAACCGGTACCCAGTAAGAGGCTGAGCCCGTAAAGGAGGAGGACCGCCTCCCGTTCCCCAATTCCCGAGAGGACCAGGAGGTGGTGGAGGTGCCCCCGGTCTCCGAAAGCGATTGGCTCTCCCCGCCGCCAGCGCCGCCAGATCGCCCACAAGGTATCCAAGAACGGCACCCCAAGGGCAAAGACCGGCACCGCCAGGGCAAGGATGGTTGGGAGTTTTAGCGCGCCGGTGATCGAAATGACCCCGAGAAGATAGCCGAGGAAATAGGCGCCGGAATTGCCCAAAAAGACCCGGGCCGGCGGGAAGTTGTAGGGCAAAAACCCGGCCATTCCCCCGATGAGCAGGGCGCAGAGAAAGGCTGCTGCCGTCTGGTTCAGGCTTAGGCCGATCGCCAAGAGGCTGGCTGCGGCCAGCANGCAAATCCCGGCCGCCAGCCCGTCCAACCCGTCGATGAGATTAATCATATTAACNGTNGCCACCAGCCAGAGGACGGTCAAAGGATAGCCGGCCCACCCCAGGGTAATCATCTCGCCAAAGGGGTTGGTCAGGTAATGGATGCGCAGCCCCATCCCTGCCACCAGGAGGGCGATCCCGGCCTGTCCGGCAATTTTGACCCAAGGGGAAAGGTCATAACGGTCATCCAGATAACCAAGGGCCAAAATCAACAGGCCGCCGGTGAGGATCGGGGCCAGGTGCGGGAAGGCGGGCCCGCCCAAGAGGAGGAGAACCAGAAAAAAACCACTGCTTACCGCCAAGCCTCCGGTGAACGGCAGCGGTTCGTGGTGGATTTTCCTGTCGCCCGGCAAATCCAAAAGCCCCCACTTGTGCCCAATCCTGATCCAAACCGGGGTCCAGGCAAACACCGGTAAGAAACCGGCGCCAATCAGCAATAAAAGCTTCCAACCGGCGAGCATTTCCTCCCAGTTCATAAGATCGTCCCCTTATCCATCAGGCCCGTCCTTCTCCCAGTTATCCTTGGTTAAGCCTATCTTCCTTCCGGCCTTTCCTTCCTTCAACCTCTCCATTTTCAGGCCTATCTTTTTTTACCCTTCCGGTTCTAGCCTTCCGGTCCTTTTTTCAGGTCTCTTCTCCGGCCCATCCTTCTTCCGGCTATACTGTTTCAGCCTTCTCCTTCCAGTTGGCTGATCTTCTCAACCCTTCTTTGGTGGCGGCCGCCCTCGAATTCGGTGGCCAGATAATTCTCGACAATCGCCAAGGCCAGCCCCACGCCAATTACCCGGGCGCCCAGGGTTAAGATGTTACTGTCATTATGTTTCCTGGCCATCTGCGCGGAAAAGACGTCATGACAGAGGGCGGCCCTGATCCCCTTTATTTTATTGGCGGCGATGGAAACCCCGATGCCCGTGCCGCAAACCAGGATCCCCCGGTCATATTCGCCTGCTGCCACCTTGCGTGCGACCAATGCCGCCTGATCCGTATAATCCACCGATTCCGGCGAATAGACCCCGAAATCATGGTAGTCAAAACCCCGTTCCGCCAAAAACCGGACAATCTCCTCTTTCAGAGGATAGCCGGCATGGTCGGAAGCAACCGCGATCTTTAAGCGTTGCTGGTTTTTTCCTGTAATTCCGTCAGCAATCATTAGCAACCACCTCTCAATCTGGCGGGCAGTGGCGATATATGTTTCCAGGTCACCCCCGAAGGGGTCCGGGATATCCCCCTGCACCTGCCGGTTTTCTTCTGTTGTTTCCATCCCTTCTGCACCCTGCGTTTTCGGGTCACCCTCCCGGCCGCCGGCTGTGCCCGCAGCAATGCGGCCGGCCAATTCCGTCAGGGTGAAGATTTTTTCCCCGGCTTCCGGGGCCAAAGCCAGAACCGCCTCTTTTTGCCGGCGGGTCATGGTCAGCACCAGGTCTGCGGCGAGGGCCATCTCCCGGGTCAACCGGCGCGCCCGGTGGCCGGTGAGATCCACCCCTGCCCTGCGCATTGCTTCGATAGCTTCGGCTGAAGCGGGCGCGCCGTCGACGGCGNCCAGGCCCGCCGAGGTTATTTCAACCCCCGTTACCCCTTTCTCCTGCAGTATCTTGGCGAAAAGGCCTGCGGCCATCGGACTCCGGCAGGTGTTACCAGTACAAACAAACAGGATCCTCTGCATACCCAGCCTCCTCCAAATACGGCCAAACACGGGGAGATTAACAGTGTTTGCCTATTCTATTTTCACCAAAAGTGAGATGATGGTGCCGGCATTCTGGACTACGATCTTCACCGGATAACTCTTTTCATCCCTGGAAAACCAGACGGTAATCCGGGATACGGGGTCGTCGATTTTATCCGTGATAAACCTCCGGAGCGGCGTTTCCACCCTTTCCCGGCCCAGATAGGAGTATTCAACCTCCACCGGCCCGCTTACAGTCAGGAAAAAGAAGGTCTTTTCCCCCTTCTCCCATGGGCGTGTCCGTAAATAATAAACGAGGGAGAGGTTGTCCAAGCAAAAGGCTTCCGGCGAGGCATAGGTCTTCTCGGTTTTCTTACCGTTTTCCGTGGTTCTATGGATTATTTCGCCTTTTTCCGGGTAAAAAAAGGTTTCCTCTTTTCTCTCCCGGCGCTGGTCTTCAATTTCCCGCAAGGAGTACCTGGGGAAGAGTCCTTCTTTATCCAGGTAAAGCAGGCCCTTCTCCCTATAGCGAAAAAGGAAGGAGATCGCGGGGTAGCTCCGTAATTCGGTTTGGATGCAATAAACCAGATGCCCTTCGTAGGTGGCTTCCCCTACCACCCGGAAGATCTGTTCCCCGACGGGGATACCTTTGACGGAAACCCGGTAATAGAGGGTTTCCCGGGTAAAGGTGTTTTCGCCGGCAGAGTCCGCTGCTTCTGGAAAAAGCAGGACGAAAAAAAACACCCCGCACCAGACCCCCAATATCGCCAGGCCCATTATGGATTTTGGCAAAAACCTGCGCCGGTTTTTCATCCCACTTCCACCACATTCCCCCCGGCCGCTTTCCAAAGACGGTTAAAGACAGCCCTTCCCAATCCGGTACGGGAAGGGGCGGCGGCGTAAATCGACTCCGCCCCTGCTTCATCACAGGCACGCAACAGGGAAAAGAGCCGCTCCGCGGCTTCCTCTGGTTTATTCCTTTCGCCCAGGGAAAAAAAGAGCCCTTCCGGGAAATAATCCCGGTCTTCTTCATAAGCCAGGACCGCAGATTTCCGCCGGGCCTTTCCTTCCACGGCCAGGCGTTCCTTGATATACCGGTTGACCCTGGCCGGTTCGCCCACTATTAAATATAGAGGGGCTTTAGGCGCATAATGCCGGTATTTCATCCCCGGCGCCAGCGGCCGCCCGGATTCCATCAGCGCCGGGTCGGGCTCCTCCACACCTCCAACGCCTAAGACCTCTTCGAGCATTTCCCGGGTAACACCGCCCGGGCGGAGGATCCGTGGGGTTGGGCCGGTTAAATCCAGGACAGTCGATTCGACGCCTACCCCGGTGGGCCCGGCATCCAAAATCATTTCTACCAGGCCGTCCAGATCTTCGGCCACATGCCTGCCCAGGGTGGGACTCGGCCGGCCCGAAAGGTTGGCGCTGGGGGCCGCCACCGGTACCCCCGCCAGTTCCAACAGGCGGAGGGCCACCAAATGATCGGGGACCCGTACGGCCACTGTGGGCAGGCCGGCGGAGACCTCCGCCGGGATCGTTGCTTTTTTCGGCAGGACCATGGTGAGCGGGCCGGGCCAGAATTTTTCGGCCAAAACGCGGGCGGCAGGAGGGATTTCCGCAGCCACCGCCGGCAGCCGCCCGTAAGAATCGAGATGAACGATTAGGGGGTTATCCGCCGGCCGTCCTTTGACAGCATAGACCCGTTGAATGGCTTGCGGGCGGGTGACCGCGGCGCCAAGCCCGTAAACGGTTTCTGTGGGGAAAGCCACCAGGCCCCCCTCCCGCAGGATGGCTGCGGCTTCCCGCAAATAAACCTCTTCCGGTTTTTCTGCGTCGATCTTGATAATCCTTGTCTTACCCACATCTTTCATCTCTTTGTTCTTAAGTTACAAGCATAAACCGGATAAACACGTGGGCGCCTTTACGTCCAGTGCCGGTCAATCCGGTAGGCACGTCTTATTTACTTCGCCTCTTTCCCGCAAAACCCCTTCCGGAAACCGGAAAAGAAAAATTTATCAAGGAAGGTACGGGTCTACCCCCGCCGCCAGCGGGGTCCCTGCGGGGTGTCTTCGATGATTACCCCGTGGGCTTTAAGCTTTTCCCGGATCTCGTCGGCTAACCGGAAATTCTTCTCCCGGCGCGCCTCTTCCCTCCTGGCCAGCATTGCTTCGATCTCCTCGTCGCCGAGGCCGGCCGCGGCGGCCTGAGCTTTCCCGAAACGGAGGCCAAGGATCTCCCCGCCCTCTTCCAGCACGGCCACAGCCTCCTGCAAGCCTTCTTTCGCCGCTGCGTTCAAAGTAAAGCCCGGCGCCAGCGACCATTTATTCACCTCGCGGACCAGTTCGTAGAGGACGCCGAGGGCGGCGGCGGTGTTAAAATCATCCTCCATTGCGGCGATGAACCGTTCCCTGCTCTCCGCAGCCAGNTCCCGTATGCGGCCGGCNCCGTTCTCCGCTCCGCCCCCGGCCTCCTGCGTCAGCAGGTGGCGCCAGTTATTCCAGGCGGTC
>JGI24713J26584_10001564_pt1 | contig 16538 bp, 17 predicted proteins | sample BioPla4DNA1_FD_26584 | JGI IMG/M metagenome (IMG submission 26584) | reverse complement strand
CAAGAAGCAAGGCTTGATTTTGGCGCCTGTCTCCCGGCGCCTTTAATACTATAGCACTTATTTCAGTTGAATGCAAGCCCCTGCCTCATCTTTTTTGCCGCCCAATTCTTCCCTTGTCATCCATGGACAGCCTCTACAGCGGAGGCCCGTACCCTTAAAGCCAAGGGCAGATTGAGCAAGGTGTACAGTATAGCATATGCCTTTTGCCAGCTCAAGGTCTCAACCCATGGGAATTTTTGTCCCCTCGCTGAAATACCGTGCAGTGGGGCGCAGGCCGCCTGCAGGCTTGCAGCATCCGTCTCAAGTCTGAGAAACAGACATACCCCGGGCTGTTACCGCAACTGCGATGCCGTGCTAGAATGGAACTGACATGAAGGAGTTCTCATGCGTACCTCTAATACTATCCATGGGCGTATGCCCCTGCCCTTAAAGGAGGAAGCACAATGTCATATACGACGGCCATCATCCTGATCGCCTTCGGAGTCGGATTTCTACTACACAATCTGGGCGTGATCGCCTTTACCCCTTGGATCCTTCTTTGGCCCGGGGTGCTGATCTGGTTTGGGCTCCGTCAGCTCGTGGCCATCAGCAGAAAACGCAGAGGGGCTCAGGATTCATCGGAAATAGCCCTGTGGCTGGTTGTTGTTACCCTGGGTGTTTACCTGCTTTTGCCCGAGCTGGGCATCACAGTGCCTTCCATTCCGTGGCGCCTGGTTTGGCCGCTGTTGCTGATTCTCATGGGAGTGATGCTCCTGCTCCCGGGCGGGAAGAAGATTATCAAAGTACAGTTCGGCCCGGGCAAGTCCCCACAACCGACCGAGTACAAAAAGGCCTTCATTGGTGAATTCGTCCGCGGTCCCGGCAGTTGGGTTCTGGAAGACCTCAGGCTGCATCAAGCCATAGGTACCGTAAACCTAGACCTAACCAATGCCATCATCCCCGATCGCGAAGTGTTCTTGGACATCTCAGGATATGTGGGAGAAGCCAGCATCTACCTCCCTCCCGGTTTGCCCTTTAAGGCGGAGTGCAGCATTGGTTTGGGCGAGATCACGGTGCTGGACCAGAATGAATCCGGCGCAAACCGCTATATCCACACCCAAAGCACAGATTACGATCAGGCCACGAAAAAGGTGCACATCCGAGCCCATTGGAAGATCGGAGAAGTAACAGTTCGCCAGATTCGCTAGGGCGGTGACCGTATGTGGTTCTTTCGTCTCAAATGGACTGTCTACCATTTTCTCAGCTGCATTTTGGCCGTCTTGGCGTGTGCGCTGCTCCTGCATCTCCTCTTTCCCGACCTCATCGCCCTCCCCACCCAGCCCGAGATCATTGCTGCCGCCCTGGGCATCGCGGTGGTGGTCTGTGCCATCGGGGCGGTTGTGGGTGCATTCTACTCCGGCCGGGAAGTCCGCAGCGAACTGGAGGAGATCACGCTAGGAGCCAAGAATCTTGCCTACGGTAATCTGGACTACCGCTTGGCCTACAGCGGCAGCGCTGAATTTGATGGAATTATTCAAGCCTTCAATGAAATGGCCAGCCGCCTCCAGGCGCAAGTGGAAGCCCTGCAGAAACTGGCCCAGGAAAACGAACAGCTGATTCAGGAAACCAAGATAACGGCCATCTCTGAAGAACGTCAGCGGCTGGCGCGGGACCTCCACGATGCAGTGAGCCAGCAGCTGTTCGCGATTTCCATGATGGCAGCCACAGCTACCCGCCTGGCCCAGCGAGACCCGGAGAAAACCGCGGACTTAGTTCAGGAGATATCCCAGGCGGCTAGCCGCGCCCAGGCGGAAATGCGCGCCCTCCTGCTGCAGCTGCGCCCCCTCACACTGCAGGATGAAAGCCTGAACCAAGCCCTGGCCAACCTGGCAGCAGAGCTGGAGAGCAGGCAGACCATCGAGTGCGAGGTGGACCTGGATACGGTGAGCCTGCCGAAGAACATAGAGAACCAGCTCTTCCGCATAGCCCAGGAAGGCCTATCCAATGTGCTGCGGCACGCAGAAGCGGACCAGGTGAAAATTTCCCTGAAAGCCTCGGAGACACCACCCCGCGTGATCATGGTTATCGAAGACAACGGTAAGGGATTCATTATCGATAGAATACCCCAATCATCCATGGGCATCCGTTCCATCCGGGAGCGCTCCACCCTCATCGGCGGAACCGCCCAGTGGCTGTCGGTGCCGGGCCAGGGTACAAGACTGGAGATCAGGGTCCCCATTGCCCAGGAAGCAGAGGAGAGATAGCGATGGAGAAAATCCGAGTTCTGGTGGTTGATGATCACGAGATGGTCAGGAGAGGGATCTGCGCCTACCTGGATACGGAAGATGATCTGGAAGTGGTAGGCGAAGCCAATTCCGGCAAGTCCGCGGTGAAACAGGCCCGCAAGTTGAGGCCCCACGTGATCCTCATGGACCTGATTATGGAAGAAGGCACTGGTGTAGAGGCGACACGGGAGATCAAAGAAGAACTCCCGGAAACCCAGATCATTGTCCTCACCAGTTTCATCGATGAAAGCCTGATCTTCCCCGCCTTGGAGGCTGGAGCATTGAGCTACTTGTTGAAGACTGCCAAGGCAGAGGAAATCGCGGACGCCATTCGCCTGGCCGCGAGAAAAGAAGCGGTCATCGAGCCGAAAGTGGCCGCCAAAATGGTGGGGAAACTCCGCCACGGCACTGAACAGCTGCCCCACCATGAGCTGACCGCCCGCGAACTGGAGGTGCTCACCCTCATCGGCCAAGGAAAAACCAATCAGGAGATCGCCGATGAGCTGTTTATCGGGATCAAAACGGTGAAAACGCACGTGAGCAACGTCCTGAGCAAACTGGGCGTTGAGGACCGCACCAGGGCGGCCATCTACGCACACCGCCACAAGCTGGTCTGAGCTTGTCCACAGTCACATGGTTATATCTTCGGGATACCCGAGATGGCGCAGAAGGGCCATGGCATTTCCAACAACTGCCGGCCCTTCTTTTAGTTTGTAGTCGAACTGGAATCCAGACTCGCCCCCGCCCTGGCTGAAATGGAAGTTGGCGTAAACGTCCCCTAAGAGCTTGGTAAGTTCCAAGTCGTGGGTGGCAACTAGCACGAAAGCATCGCGCTTACTCAAATAGCCCAACACTCTGGACGCGGCGGTAATCCGTTCCGCAGAACTGACGCCGCGGAAAAGCTCGTCAAATATAACTAGAGTCGTGGGCGCCTGGCCGATGGCTTCAATTGCTGCCCGCACCCTGAGGGCCTCGTCCAAGAAGTAGCCCCTCCCCTCTAGGACACTCTCGACCCGGTCCATGAACGTGATCAGGCGCCGGGGCAGGCCTTGTAGACCCTGGCATGGCAAGTGACGATGGACTGGGCCAAAAGGACGTTCAAGCCTACTGTCCTCAGGAAGGTGGACTTGCCGGACATGCTGCCCCCACTGATTAGGATCCCACGAACGGAAAGGTCGATGGAATTGGGAACAGGTTCAGCCAGCAGGGGATGGTAGGCGTCTTCAAGCTCAAAACCCTGCTCCCCAGTAAACTCGGGTTCGCAGAAATAGTCGAGGGATGTCCTGTAGGAGGCAACGGACAGGAGGGCGTCAACTTCACCCACGGTCAGAAACAGCTTCTGCAGTGCTTCTCTGTTCCTTTGGGTCAACCTCAACGAACGGTAAAAGCCCCGCACTTCGGACAAAAAGAAGATGTTGGGGTACACTCTGATGGAACGGGCCAGTCTCCTCTGTTTAGACTCCGCCCCCACGGAGCGGGCCAGCAAGGGCAGGAACCACACCTTCCGCACCGCCTCCCCACAACATGCGGAGAACCGCTCCAGGAAGCCGGCCTCTACCCGGGCCAGTTTGGCGGAAGCAACGACCAGCTGCCCCACGGCGCGCACGCTGTGGACATAGCGCCGGATGTCTTGATATGCTCTGGCATGTAAGCGGGAGTTGATGTACGAGATCAGGAGGATATAGATGGTGTACCAGGAAGAGGAAATAATGAGAGGTGCGGCCAGGAGGGCAAGGACAAACACGATGTCATACAGGAACAGGGGATGAGGCGGGGTTAGGGCCGGCGGGTTCCAGAGCAGCTCCCACAACTACGAGCCGCCCCTTCCCTGTAAGCCGCTGAGAATCACCTGCACCCGTTCCCTCACCGCATCCTGCCGTTCAAAGGCGGAGATCACTTGCTTCCTCTACTCTAGCCGGTCCAGCTCGTCGGTTTCTGGCGTGCGCAGCAGGGAGTAAAGCACCTGCACGCCTGGCCAGGTAAGGGTGCGGTCCAGGCGGGAGAAGACCGTATCCATGGTTAGGTCCTGCCAAGTGCGGTCATCAATCACACCTGGCTGTTGATTGGAGCGGAAGAAGGCGGCGATCCTTTGGAAATCCCTCTCCTTCTGCACTTCCCTCGCACCCCACCGGCCCCGCAGGGTTTCCATCAGCTTCAGGCGCTGCAGCCGCCGGATTGCCAAGCGCCGCAGACCAAAACACGCAGCGCTGGGTATCAACAGCAAAAACAGCCACGAAGAAGATAGGGAAAACGCCAAAACAAAAGCAAGCAGCAGAAAGGAGATGGATACTTGCGGAAGCTGTCCGACCACTTAATTCACCTCCCCTGGAAAGCCACCTGTTCGCGGGTCAGTTTGTAATCTCTGCAGGGTAGCCCAGATGGCGCAGCAGAGCAATGGCGTTTTTTGTCGTGGCGGGTCCTTCTTTCAGTTTGTAATCAAATTCGAGCCCCAGCTCCCCCACCCTCTCACTAAAGTGGAAACTAGTGTATTCTGCCTCCAGGAGGCTGGTCAGCTCCAGATCATGGGTGGCGGTCAACACCAAAGCGTTGCGCCTGACCAGGTACTCCAGGACGCGGCGGGCGGCGAAGATCCTTTCTTCGGAGTTGGTGCCGCGGTAGAGCTCGTCAAAGATGACTAAAGTGGTCATCTCCTCGTTGACCTTCTCAACGATCCGCAGTACGCTGAGGGCCTCCTCCAAGTAGTAGCTCCTGCCCTCGATGATGTTATCCGCCCGGCCAATGGAGGTCATCAAGCGCAGGGGACAGCCCCTATACACCTTGGCAGGGCAGGTGGCGATGGACTGGCCCAGCAGCACGTTCACGCCCACGGTCCGTAGAAAAGTAGATTTTCCCGACATGTTGGAACCTGTGATGAGAATCCCCCTTTGGGAGATCTTGATGGAATTGGGCACGGGCTCTACGAGCAGCGGATGATAGGCCTCTGCCAGCTCGAGGCCGCGGCCNTTCGTGAACTCTGGTTCACAAAAGTAGTCGAGGGACGCCCTGTAGGAGGCCGCGGACTGCAGGGCATCAATTTCACCAACAGTCAGAAAGAGCTTCTGCAGGGCGGNGCGGTTTTCCTCGATGAAACCCAAAGCCCGGTAGAAACCCCGCACCTCAGCCAAGTAGAAAATGGTGAAATACTGCTGGAACATGTAGGTAAATGGATCTGTTGATTCCACTCCCACGTGGCGCACCAGACTCCTGAACGATTTCACCTGCTCCATGGCCTCCCTAACCCCTGCCGTAAGTTCGCCCAGGAAATCCGCATCTACTCGGGAGAGTTTCTTGGAAATGCTGATCAGCTGGCGCAGCGACCGCACCCCTTCGAAGTGGGCTTTGATTTCCTTCTGCACCTTGAAGTGAAGGTACATGTTGATCTGAAAGATCAGGAGTATGACGAAAGAATAGCGCAGAGAAAGCGCAAGGAGCAGGGGAGAAAAAAGCGCCAGNACAAACATCAACCGATACAACCACAGGGGGTGCCGCGGTACGATCTGGGGAGTATTCCAGAGCAGCGTGCACAGTCCGGAGCCNATGCGCCCCTCCATGCCGCTCAAGATAACCTGCACGTTNTCCCTGACCTTGTCTTCACGCTGGAACCCCGCGATGGCCTCACCNCGGCGCCGCAGTCTGTCCAGGTCTTCGATCTCTGGTAAGCGGAGTAGGCGGTACAGCGTCTGCATGCCCGGCCAGGTGAGGGTGCGGTCTAGGCGCGTGAAAACCGCGTCCATGGTCAGATCCTGCCAGGTCCGATCATCCAAGGCAGTATCGGGCTTATGGGCTTGTTCAAAGAGGGAGGCGACAGCTTGGAGATCGCGCTCCTTTTTCAGCTCCTCGGTACCCCAGTGAGCGCGCAAGCGGGCCACCAACTTCCGGCGCTGCAGACGCCGATATTCCAGGTAACTCAGTCCGGCACCCATCCCCCCGGGTATCAAGAGCCACAGATAATCCGGGGACAGATGGTTGCCCAGAAGAAAGGCTAGGTAAACGAAGATTGCGGTGAGGAGCAGTAAACTGTAGAGCAGAATGTTCTCTTTTAGTACAGGCAAGTACTTCATCCGCGTCGCCTCCCATGCTCTAATTAGCTGTGCCCAGGCGTCCTTCCTCCCGTGAAAACCTCCAGGACTACATTTCCCTAGTCTTCTTCACGTAGAAGATGAAATACACAACCCAGTCCACCACGTAAATCCCCACGCCCACCAGGAGGATCCACAGGGGAACCTTGGCCAGGGAGAGAACAAGGAGAAAAGGGGGAACCAGGAAGTGCAGGAAGTCGAAGGCTTTGGCCTTGGCAAAGCTGTTGATGTAGACCATGCGCTCATCCTTTTCCTCAATGCGCACCTGCTTGGCCAGTTTCGGGTCCTTGGCCACAACCCAGCCTGTATAGAGCCGTGCCGCGCACATCCCCATCATGCCAGCACCGAGGCCCAGCAGTACTCCTCCGAACCGTTCTTCCGGGAGGGCGATCCCCACCAACACCAGTACCAGTCCCAGGATCAAACCGGCGACGTCCCGTGCCCTTTGTGCAGTCATTTCCCTTCATCCTCCTCGAACATGAAGATTTGCTCAATACTCAGACCGAAGAACCTGGCAATGCGGAAAGCGAGCTCCAGGGAAGGGTTATACCTCCCATTTTCAATGGAACTGATGGTCTGGCGCGAGACCTCCAGGGCATCGGCCAGGTCTTCCTGGGTGATCTCCCTTTCCCAGCGCAGCTCAGCNACTCGATTTTTCAACCAGACTCACCTCTTTCTGCAGCTGATGTAAAGCACACTTTCCATTAGCACTTTCATTGTACTCCCTTCCCCGACCGCTGTCAAGTTTGCTTTACACCAATGGGCAAAAGGAAGGCTCACGGGCGAAAAGCCAGTGAGCCCGGTCTGTCCTAGGTCAGGGAGTAATCAGCACCTCGGTGTAGTTCTGGAAATACTCCGAGGCTACGCGCTTGATGTCTTCCGGCGTGACGTTGTCAAAGAAGCTCATGTACTCATCAACCCACCCATACCCCAGGCCGATCATCTCGGCCGTGGCAAGCAGGATAGCCTGGGAGATGTTGGTCTCGTTGTTCAAAAGGTAAATGCCACGCAGCCGGGTGGTCACGGCAGCGATTTCCTCTTCCGTCAACCCTTCCTCAGCAAAGCGCTGCATCTGGTACAACACCTGCTCCCTGACTAAGTCCACATTGGCGGGGTGGGTGGCCACAAAGGTGAGCAGGTTCGATGGCCCCAGTCGCTCATCGTACTGGGATGCGGCGGAATAGGCCAAACCCTGCTTGTCCCGGATCTCCACGAAGAGGCGGGATGAGAGTCCGCCCCCCAAAACAGTGTCGATCACTTGCATAGCTGCGCTGTCTGGATTGTACGTATTGGGCGCGGGGTAGCCCAGCATCAAAAAGGCCGCTTCCGTGGGAAGGTTGATCACCAGCTGCCGATCCTCAGCGGGATAATCAAACGGCACTTCCGCCTGGGTGTCAAGCTCAGGGAAGCATCCGTTTCCCAACCGCCCAGGCTTTCCTCGATATAGGGGAGCAGTTCAGTTAATTCGAAATTCCCCACCACTGCCACGGTCAAGTTCTCCGGTCGATACATATACTGCTGCCAAGCACTTACCTGTTCGCGCTGGACAGCAGCCAAACCCTCCCAAGTACCGTAGGTCGTGTATCTATACGGATGGTCACCGTAGAAGACCTCGCCGTAGGCCATAAACAGAGCATTCATGGGATCATCGGTCAAGCTCTGGACCAGTGCCATACTCAGGGCCCGTTCCCGCTCGAACTCGGCTTCGGGGAACGTGGAGTTACCCAGGATATCCAGGACGATGTCCATGCTCTCCTGGAGAGTGTCCGGCAGGGTCTCCATCAAAACGGCACAATAGTCGAGCCAGCTCACTGACTGCAGATGAGTGCCTAGGGATTCCAGTTCCGTCACCAGTTCCAGCGCCGTGCGGTTTTTCGTGCCGGAGAGAAAATTTCGTTGGGTCAAGTAGGTCAAACCTTCTAAACCCTCCGGATCCTGAACGCTGCCCACGTTGGACATGATCACCACGGCAATGATATCAAAGGCGGGGTTTTCTTTGAGCAGAACAGTCATGCCGTTCTTAAGGACTACCTTTTGCACACCGCTGGTATAGTCGAACGCTTCTTCAGCCAGGACGGGGACGGCAGTAAAAACAAGCACCAACGACAAAGTTAAAGCCAGGGCAACTCTTTTCCTCACTGGTCATTACCTCCCTCTGGCTTGATCTCAGCGTGAACGTAAGCATAGGGATTCAGATAGAGCTGCGCCGCCCGCTGGATATCCTCCGCGGTGATCTGCTCCAACATGGCGCTGCGGTTCACGGCTCCCATCACTCCGCCGTAGATCTCCATCTTTCCTAGAAACTGAGCAACGTTGGCACAAGACTCCGTGGAGAAAGCCAGGCTGCTGCGGGCCATGGCCCGTGCCCTCTTCAGGTCATCTTCACTAATCGGTTCATCCTGCAGGCGCTCCAGCTCCGATCTTACGACCTCGGTGAACCTATCGCGGTTGGCAGGGTCCAGTTCAGCCCAGATGCCGAACATACCTATGTTGGAAAAGCCCACATAGGACGCGCTAACGCTGTTCACAATCCCCTCTTCCTCAATAAGCCTTCTGTAGAGCCTGGATGCGCGACCCTGNCCCAGAACAATCGAGATCATATCCAAAGCCGCACCATCCCATGTGTTCACACCTGGGGCCGGGTGCGCCAACAGCACATAACTCTGCTGGATGGGGCGTTCCTCTTCCCAGAAGACAANATCATCCAAGACAGGCACAGGCACGTATTCTGGGGCTGGAACGGGCTGGGCAGGCATGTCACCATAGAACTCCCTAGCCAGGGCAAAGATCTCTTCTGCGACTACGTTTCCGGCCACCACCAGCACCATATTGTTGGGCACATAGAGCTTGCGATGGAACTCAAGGACCTCATCCCTGTTGATGTTAGCCAGATCCTCGATGCTGCCTAGAATGGGACGGGAATAGATGGTTCCCTTAAAGAGCTCTCCCACAGTGGTGTGCAGGAGGTGGCTATCGATGGAGTCCTTACCGAGGCGGATCTCCTCGTGAATGACCGTCCTCTCCCGGTCGATCTCAACCTGGTCAAAGACGGAGTTTCTCATGGCATCCGCTTGGATTTCCATGGCTTCCCGCACATACTGCGATGGCACCAGGATGTAGTAGGTGGTGAAATCGAGGCTGGTGCCAGCGTTCAGCACTCCGCCCAAGGCCTCCACCTGCCGAGAAATCTCACCTGCCGGCCTGGAAGGAGTCCCCTTGAACATCAGATGCTCAAAGAAATGAGCCAACCCAGAAAGGCCTTCCGGATCATCTTTGGAACCTGCATTGACCCAGACATTCACGGTGGCTATGGGATAGGAAGGAATCTCCTTCACAATCACCCGCAGGCCGTTCTCCAACACCTGCATGTGCAGGGGAATCAAGGTGGATTGCGGATCAACGGGATTCGCCAGGCAGATCGCGGTGGAAAACAACACAGCGAACAACAGCAGCGAAACAACGGCTTTCTTTCTCATTTCCAACCTCCTTGTTCCTAACTATTGCTGAGGAATTCACAATCAGCGTTAAACTATATATTACCGAGCCCCCTCGCGGTTGTCAACAGACTCGGGTTCTATTGGGTTATGGAGAACATTTGTGATCATTTTCGCCCTTTGTGTTAACTCTTGCGAAATCAGCATTGATCTAGGGAGGATATCTGCATTTTCCGCAGAATCATGGGGCAAAATCGTCAAAAGACGCAAGAGAGATGGAGGAGAGTGCTGGAATGTCGTACGCCCGAATCAAATCAATCGTCGTCTGTGTGCTTTTGGTTTTCGCCCTGACAGTCCCTGCTTTGGCCCAAGGGGATGTGATCAAGATCGGACTGATCTCCTCCCTTACCGGAAGCGTATCGACCTATGGACAGTCGGTGCGCAATGCTGTAACCATGGCCGTTGACGACATTAACGCCTCTGGGGGCATCCTCGGCCGCCAGATCAGTTTGATCATCCTCGATGACAAGGGCGATGGTACAGAAGCCGCCCAGGCCGCCCGCCGCTTGATCGATCGGGAGAACNTAGCCCTGATTCTGGGGCCCGTAATCACGCCCTCGGTGATGGCCGTGGCACCTATCTGCCAGGCCGCTGGTGTGCCCATGCTCACCCCCACCGGGACGGGGGATCAAATCACAACAGTCGGCGACTTCATCTTCAGGGGAGCGTATAAGGATTCTTTCCAAGGCCGGATCATGGCCCAGTTTGCANCAGAGAACCTAGGTCTCAAGGAAGCCGCCATCATCTATGACGTGGCCAACGACTACTCAGTGGGCTTGCGCAACGCCTTTAAGACCACCTTCGAGGAACTGGGAGGCAAGATCATTGCCGAAGAGTCGTATTCAACAGGGGATACGGACTTCAGTGCCCAGCTCACATCATTGGCCATGCGCAACCCGCANGCACTGTTCATCCCGGATTATTACTCCACAGCCGGCCCCATTTTGATGCAGGCCCGCCTGATGGGTATGGATGCGGTCATGCTGGGCGTGGACGGTTGGGATTCGCCGGATCTCAGCGCCCTGGCTGGCGGATTCGAGGAAGGCGGATACATCGTCAATCATTACTCNGGCGATGTCGACAGCCCCGTAACCCAAGGATTTATCGCCCAGTACACGGCTGCCTTTGGGCAAGCGCCCGACGCCTTGGCCGCCTTGGCCTATGACGGGGTCATGATCGTGACTAAGGCCCTGGAAGCTGCAGGCTCAACGGATCCAGAAGCCCTGAAACAAGCCCTGGGCACAGTGGAGGCCATTGAGGGAGCCACGGGCACTATCAAGATGGACCCTGAAGGCACGCCCATCAAGTCTGCCGTCATCCTCAAAATCACCAACGGCAAATGGGAGTTAGTGGACAGAATCGATCCAATTGGAAGGTGAAGGCATGTCTTGGCAGATCGCGGCTTTGCAGCAGCTCATAAATGGTTTGGCGGTGGGGAGCGTTTACGCCCTCATCGCCTTAGGATATACCATGGTCTACGGGATCATTAAGCTGATCAACTTCGCCCACGGCGACATCTACATGCTCGGCGCCTATTTCGGCTTCTATGCCATCACCATGCTGAAGCTACCTCTGCTCCCTGCCATGCTGGTTTCCATGGTGGCNGCAGCGATAGTGGGAGTGCTCTTGGAACGGATCGCCTACAGGCCCCTGCGCAGTTCACCCCGGATTTCCGTGCTGATCACTGCCATCGGTGCCTCCCTTCTCTTCCAGAGCACCGCCCAGCTGGTTTTCGGAGCGTCATTTAGGCCTTTTCCACAGGCCATGCCCTTTCGCCGCATTCAGCTTGGTCCTGTGTTTATCACCAACCGTCAGCTCCTGATATTTGGAGTGGCTGTACTGCTCATGGTTATCCTGCACGTGCTGGTCACCTACACCAAGTTCGGCAAAGCCATGCGGGCAGTGGCCCGCGATAAGGAAGCGGCACTGCTCATGGGCATTAACGTGGATCGCATCATCTCCGCCACCTTCGCCCTGGGTTCAGCTTTAGCGGCCACTGCAGGCATCCTGGTGGGCATGTACTACAACCGCATCGACCCGTACATGGGGATGATGCCTGGTTTGAAAGCCTTTGTAGCCGCGGTCTTAGGTGGAATCGGTATTGTACCTGGTGCGGTTGTGGGTGGGCTGCTGATGGGAGTTGCGGAAAACCTAGTGGTAACCCTAGGGTCCTCCACGTTGAGGGACGCGGTGGCTTTTGCCGTGCTCATCGTGGTCCTGTTGTTCCGCCCCAACGGGCTTCTGGGCAAAAAAGGGATGGAGAAGGTGTAATCTGGTGGCAAACAAGCTAAGCGGTCTACTCAAGGTGGCACTGTTAGTACTGGTCTATGCAGCGGTTCAGTTCCTGGAAGGGCGAGGTATCCTCCTTCCCTACCATGTGCAGATCTTGAGTCTATGCTGCATCAACATCATCTTGGTGGTGAGCCTGAACCTGATCAACGGTTTCACCGGCCAGTTTTCCATTGGTCACGCCGGCTTTTTCGCCATAGGTGCGTATCTGTCGGCGTACTTGACTGTAAAGCTCCAGCTGCCGTTCATTCCCGCCATCATCTGTGGAGGCATCCTGGCAGGCCTGACAGGCCTGGCCGTGGGCTTGCCAGCCCTGCGGCTGCGGGGAGACTACCTGGCCATCGCCACCCTGGGCTTTGGGGAGATCATCAGGGTGATTATCCTGAACACCGATGCCGTAGGAGGCGCCAGGGGATTTTCCGGCATTCCCAAGTACACCACCTTCGGACTGGCTTATCTCACGGCCATCATCACGGTGGTGGTAATTCGCAACTTCGTGGCCTCCGACTATGGGCGAGCATGCCTGGCCGTACGGGAAGATGAGATCGCCGCGGAATCCTTGGGGGTGAACAGCACCTATTTCAAAGTGCTGGCCTTTGCCCTAGGTGCCTTCTTTGCTGGGGCGGCGGGAGCTCTGTTCAGCCACTACCTGCAGTATATGGCACCCACGCCCAGCCAGATCGGCTTCGTCAAGTCCATCGACATCCTGATTATGCTGGTGTTGGGCGGCCTGGGCAGCATCACAGGCTCAGTTGTGGCTGCCATCGTTTTGACTGTGATCCCGGAATTCTTGCGGGGTTTTGCGGAGTACCGCATGATTNTCTATCCCATCCTGCTCATGGCCGTGATGATCTACCGCCCCTCGGGGCTCATGGCAGGACGCGAGCTGACCCTCAAGGGCCTAACAGAACTTTTCAAAGGAGCGAAGACCCGTGCCTACCACAGCTGAACTCATGGTTAACGACCTCAGTGTGCAGTTCGGGGGCCTCAAGGCTGTCAACGAAGTGAGTTTCTCCCTCGAGCCCCAAANCTTAGCTGGACTGATCGGCCCCAATGGAGCCGGCAAGACCACCATTTTTAACGCGCTCACCGGTCTCTGCCCTGTCACCGGTGGGGAAATCAGCTTCAATGATAACAAGCTGACCAACCAGCCGCCCCATACCATTGCGCGCTGTGGCATCGCGCGCACATTCCAGAATATCCGCCTCTTTAACAACCTCAGCGTGCTGGATAACCTGCGCATCGCCTACCACAAAAACCGGCGATATTCACTGCTCTGCGGTCTTTTCCGCTCCCCCCGTTTCCATAGGGAAGAAGCGGAAATCACCGCCAGGGCCAAAGNAGCACTGGATCTGGTGGGCTTGGCAGATAAGGCAGAGCACCTGGCCGGCAGCCTGCCCTATGGTGAGCAACGGCGGGTGGAGATCGCCCGAGCCCTAATGCTGAATCCCCAGCTTCTGCTCCTGGACGAACCAGCCGCGGGCATGAACCCCCATGAGACCCAGACTCTCCTGGAACTCATCCGCCAGCTGCGGGATAACCTGAAACTCACTATTTTGCTCATAGAACACGACATGAAGTTGGTGATGAACCTGTGCGAGAGNATCTTCGTACTGGATTACGGACACCTTATCGCCACTGGAGATCCCAGATCCATCCAGAGCGACCGCCGCGTCGTAGAAGCCTATCTAGGGGGAAGCCGACCATGATCATGCTGGAGGTGGAGGATCTCACGGTCCATTACGGGGTAATCCAGGCCATCAAAGGGATCAGCTTTCAGGTTCAGGAAGGGGAGATTTTTACCCTCTTGGGAGCCAATGGGGCTGGAAAGACGACTACNCTGAAGGCACTCTCGGGACTGCTGCCCAAAACCCAGGGCAAGGTGCGGTTTAGGGGCGGGGACATCACCACTACCCCCAGCCATGCCCTTCCGGCTCTGGGCCTTGTTCACGTCCCGGAAGGGCGCCGGATTTTTTCGGGCCTATCGGTGGCCGATAATCTCCTGCTCGGTGCCTACCACCGCAAAGATAAGGCGGGCATCAAGGCGGACTTGGAAGCGGTGTATGAGCTGTTTCCCCGCCTCGCGGAACGGCGCAAGCAAGATGCGGGTTCCCTCAGCGGCGGCGAGCAGCAAATGCTGGCCATGGGCCGGGGCTTAATGAGTAGTCCAAAACTCCTGCTCCTGGACGAACCGTCCATGGGGCTGGCACCCATATTAGTGGAAGAGATCTTCCGCTTCATTCAGGAGATCAACAAGCGAGGCACAACCATTCTGCTGGTTGAACAGAATGCCCACCTCGCTCTAGAGATCTCCCACCAAGCCTGTGTACTGGAAACGGGGCAGATTGCCCTGGCAGGCAGCGCAGCCGAAGTGGCCGCCGACGGTCGCATCCAGGAAATCTACCTGGGAGCAGGCTGAGAACCCCGCTCTACCCATTCCCTGTAGGGAGCATAGACATGGCTCAGGGGAAGGGCGTAGATGGCAGGCAGTTCATAGGAGTGCAGTTCCTTGATGGCTCGTTCTACTTCAGGATAGCGCTCCTCCGTGGTCTTGGCCACAACCCGGTATTCCGGGTCTTGCTGCAGCGTGCCTTCCCAAACGTAGAAACTCTCAATGGCAGAAATCTGCACGCAGGCAGATAAACCCTGCTCCACCAGTGCCCGGGCAATGGCCTGGGCTTCGTCTTTACTAGCGGTGGTAGTTAAGACGGCGATCAACGCCATTTGCCAAACCTCCCCTTTTAGTTCTGCGCCTTACCCCAGGCGGCCACTCCCTGTTCTGAAAGGACAGTGAAAGTCATGATGCGGGCCGCTAAGGTAGGATCCCATTGGCGGATGAATACACCTTTGTACAGCACCCCATCGATTTCCAGGTGCGCGAAGTAGTCACCCACCAACCGCCACNTACCTGTGGCTTCACCTGTGATGCTTCCATCTAAGTTCAGTTCTATGCTTACCGCGGGTTTCATCTGGGATGAGATGTCCTTCCCGTGATTTACGTACAGATAATCGCCTGCGACCTCCTGAGCGGTTACTGCCTCCAGAGTCTCATAGGCGTAGGGCAGCACGGACATGACAGGCCATCCATCTTCATTGAAGAAGATTTGATGCGTTCTCACCTCATGGTATTCGCCCCCACGGGGAAAACGGGTGTGCATGACTACGAAATAGCGGTTCGTCTCTGGATCATGGTAGGCCGAGTTATGGCCTGGAGAGACATACCCATAGAGGTTCCGGCCGACTCTGAACAGGAAGTTCCCCACTAGTTTCACGCCGTAGGGTTCAATGGCCGCATCATCGAAAAAGCTCCCCCGGGGTCCGTGGGCGTTGATCATGTCCTTCCCTTCTGAATCGTAATACGGGCCATCGGGGTTTTTGGACCGGGCAACCCTGATGTTGTAGCCTCCATTGGAAGCCAGTCCACCGAAGCTGAGGAACAGATAGTAGTAGTCCAGGTCAGGGTTGTAGAGTATGTACGGCCCTTCAATGCGGCTGTGGTTTCCGCCCGTGAGACGCTTGCCATAGGCCTGGTCGGGCAGGGGGAACCCCGTCTCCGGATCCATCTCCACGATGAAGATACCGCCGGAGTAGGATCCGTATACCATCCAGAGTTTGCCCTCCGCGTCAAAGAAAACATGGGGATCTACCACATTGGGATGTTTGGTGGCATCGTAGAAAGTCCCATCGGGTGCCCGCCGGCCGCCACCGGAGCGGAAGATGATGCCCAAATTCTTGTACGGCCCTTCAACATGGTCTGCTACGGCCACGCCCAGGGCGGATAGGGGCGAATCGCCTCGGCAAGCACAGTAGTACATGTAAAACTTGCCATCGGGCAGCTGAACCACATCGGGAGCCCACAGCGTATCGGCCTGTGCCCAGGAAAAGGTCTCCTGCAGCTCTGTGAACACATTGGGAATCAGCGTGTTTCCATCGTGCACCCGATCCTCAATGGACACCCAGTTCCGCAAATCGCTAGATTTGGCTGCGGCGAGATGGGAGCCAAAAACGTAGTACATGTCTCCCGCCTTGATAATCGACGGATCGTGTACTGACGTACTGCGCAGTGGCGGCACGGGCTCTTCTGGCTGCTCCGTTTGGGCAAAGGCTGTACCGGCTGCTAGGCACAGAAGCAGGACAACTAGGGGCAGATGTTTCATGCTCTGCACGACCTCCTCTTCACCTGCCGAATGGGCAGGTGACATCTACCGTAGTTTTCCTCAAGGTGAATCCGGATCCCTTCTAGGACAACGTGCGTTTCCCCAAAGCCGACGCAACGCAAAAAAAGACCAGCCTCGCTGTCTCACAGCAAAACTGGTCAATTTAGATCTTGGCAGCGAGCTACTCTCCCACCACGAGATGTGGCAGTACCATCGCCGCTGAAGGGCTTAACTGCTGTGTTCGGAATGGGAACA
>JGI24713J26584_10001562_pt1 | contig 16553 bp, 13 predicted proteins | sample BioPla4DNA1_FD_26584 | JGI IMG/M metagenome (IMG submission 26584) | reverse complement strand
CGCGGCCAGTGGATCAAAATTATGTTGGCGAACGCACTAATAGCCTATGGGCTGAACTTTGCCAAAGGCGCCCCTACGGGGGGCGCCGTCCCCGAGTGCAACACCGGCAATCCCGGACAGCACAGGTATTTTTCATGCCTACATGTTCCACAAAGCCTCTACCACAGAGCGGATATCAGTTATACAATCGACTCCCTCGAGATCTACCATATCCGCATTAGGGCCCACCACGATAAGAGGCACTTCCAGGTCTGTGTCAATGAGGGTTCCGTGACCTCCCAATGTGCGCTCCATAAGTGGCAATGCCTCTATGAACGTATACCCGCGCTCAGCTATTGCAATAAGCGAAGGCGTTCGCGCATGTTCTATGTGAAGTTCTGCCCGTCTGGCTTTATCTTCAACAGTTATAACCTCATCTACGCCTTCAGTCTGCCTCAATACATCAGCAAACTCATCTATGTCTTCCTCATCTGCCCAGACGTACAGAGCCCCGCCGTCAAGAGTCATCGGCACGCCTTTATCTGTGATATCACTGATGATACTCCTTGCGGTAATGCCTTTATCCACCCCGGTCATGCCGTGGTCAGCGGTGATGATCAAGGCCCAACTGCCCGGACGGGTCTCTTCCAATACCTCAACAAGCTCTTCCAGGCCCTCGCTGACAGAGCTTAGTGCGTCAAATGTCTCTTCTGCAGGCACTGGGCCAAACCTGTGTCCGCATGTATCAGGGCTTGCCAGATTTATACCTATAAATGCAGGCTCAGCGTCATACTCCAAATATGCCTCGACAGCCCTCAGCACCCATCTATCCGTTTCAATCTGCCATCCTGCGTAATCATCGTACTGGGCGGACTCATCAGGCGGAGGGCCGATAGACTCAAGCACCCACTCAGGTATCGAGTCAAGCCAGATGGTAAAGTCAGGCCCATCTGAAAGCCGTTTAGCTACAGTGGCCTTGGCTGAAATCATTGCAGTATGAAAACCTTCGGAACCTGCCATATGAAACAGAGTCGGAACTTCTGTGGTATCCGGAGTATTGAACCGCACAAGCTCTCCGTCATCATCAAGATACTCTTTACCTGTAACTCCGTTCTCCTCAGGATAAGTCCCTGTAAAGATTGCTGTATGTCCTGCAGCTGTTGAAGACGGGAAGACCGCATTAATCGTCTTATGCCTGGAGTTTTCCTCTTCATACAGTCTTCTCAAAAATGTACTTTCAGGCAACAAGCTGAGTGAAACATCAGGGCACCCGTCCAGTACACATATCAATACAGTCACAGGGTCCTGCTGTCCTGACCCGGCAGCGCCGATTGCCGGCGCTGCCTGATGCCAGATCAGAATCAAGGCCAACAGCAACATCAACAGGAACCTGTGATGCTGCCTCCGGCTTCTCATTTCGCGTTCACCTCAAGAGTGACCACATACCAGCTCCAGTCATCTTTCGGATATTTCTCCTCGAGCCCCTCGTAATCGTCGTACGGGAATACCAGCTTGACAGGACCGCCAAGGCCTGAGCCTATTGCCTTGCCGCCGTCTTTTGTGGCAAGCATGATCTCATACTCAGCAACATCTTCACCGGCAATGACAACCTTCTTGCCGTCTTTCGCCACAACTACGACTTCAGTAGCGTCTTCGGCACCTACGTGCTCCAGGATCTTGGCAATAGCTATGCCGGCGTATGTCTTGTTGCCGAGCCAAGGATCCTTGACCTTGTACTCAAGAACTCCGAGGCCTTCCAGCATTTCCATGTCAAACTCGAATCCTGCGTCACTATTGGTAATGGCTATATCGCCTGTTACAGTGAGAACTACCTTACCTGCAGGCTTTGCAACCTCTGCAAAGCACACTGAACCCAGGAACACCAACATCAGACACAAGGCAATGATCGGTACAAATCTTCTCATTACGCCTCTCCCTTTCTATAGATTTTTCGGTGAACCATCATTTCAGTCAGTCGTAAGAGTCCTACACCTGACTTCTCTGTGATTACCCTTGTTTCTCCAGCACCTCCTTGACAATGCGTATTGTGGATCCCTGTCTAATCAGCAGCAGTCCTCCAAACACCAGAAGAACTGAAGCTACATGAAACGGCATGTTTGCTGAGAAAGAGTAGAATACCCCTCCCAGATATGGCCCTACTATGGACATACCCCACGTAGCCAGATTGAAAAGGGCAAAAGCCTTTCCGTCAGCGGCTTTACCCAGAACCTCTCTGACTCCTGCAAAGGCCACTCCATGACCTGCCATGAAGCCTCCTAACAGGAACAAGCATATAACCGTTGCAGCCTGGCCCGGGATAGATATCAAACATAACATCGATGCAACAAAAACCATTGCATTGATGCCTACGGCAACAAGGATCCCTCTGGAATCCGCCATTCGGCTGACTGCAATTGTGATAAGGGTCTGTCCGAGAGACATCAAAGAACCCAAAAGGTTCACAATGCTTATGCTTGTGTTGCGTACATCGCTTAGGTATTGAGGTATGATCTGCTGCACCATGTAGAAGGAAAAAGCACAGAGTGAATAAACGAGAATAAACTGCATGAACGGCCTATCTGCAATAAGGCTCCAATATGTGGAAACACTCGCAACGCTTACATGTTCCGGTTCAGGAGGCAGAAAAGCAATAACACAGCAGGCAGCGGCAAAGAACGCAAATGAAAGGAGGAAGATATTTTGAAGAGGCCAGATGTTAGACAGGTAAGCTGCCAGGAGCGGGCTGGCTATCATTCCGCCTGAGAATCCTGCGCTTATCAGCCCGAAGGCCAGGCCTGCCTCGCCTTCCGGTGAGATGGCGCCTGCATATGCATTCAAAGCAGGATAGCCAACCATCGAGCCTGAGTAAAGCGCTATCCCCAGGGCAGTCATTTTCCAATCCCTTGCAAAGTAATACAAGATCACTGAAGGCACACCTATCATCCACGACAGGAGGACTACTTTTCGCCTGTTGTACTTATCTGCCAGGATTCCCCCGGGTATGCTTGATGCTGCCATCACTGCCATGGATATTGAAAAGACGAACCCTACCTCCTGCGGAGTGCATCCTATGTTTCGCAGGTACACAGGGAACATGTATGAATGGAGGCCGTATCCGAACCCCCAAAGCAACATACCCAGCGCTATCAACTGTATTCCCTTAGGTAAACGCCTTACTCGTAACCCCAAGAACAAGACCTCCCATCAAGATCAAAAGACCCCGCTTTGCGCCTTACCCGTGCCAGAAATCCATCATTACCTCTTCTGCCTTGCAGAACGCGGCGTAACCTTGCCTGTATCCGTCGTCTTCTGTCTCATCGGGCATGAACACATCATCTATTGAGACCATTCTCTCAACAGCCTCTTTTGCGCTGCCAAACACCTTCGCAGCAAGCCCGCCGAGGATTGCAGCGCCCAGAAGAGTGCCTTCTTTGACTTTCATGCTCGCTGCCGGCAGATTCAGCACATCTGCTTTCATTTTCAACCAACCCGAGTGCATTGCACCGTTTCCCACAGCCCTGATCTCAGTTACATTCCGGAAATCCTTGCACGTCTCAATAACGCGGAGCACCGCGTATGTGCAACCTTCCAGCACTGCACGGAGCATATGGTAAGGTGTATGTTCAGGCCGCAGCCCGAGAAAAGCGCCTGTCGCTTTGGGAACTGCAACAGGACTTCGCTTGCCTACAAGATACGGAAGGAACACAAGCCCGGACGCTCCCGGCTCCGTCCTTTCCAGTGCCTCTCTGACTGTCTCGCCCCAATCGAGCCCACCGTTATACACGTCAGGAAACAGCAAAGACATTGCCCAGGCGAGACATCCGCCGCTTAAAGATACCGGCTGGACTATCAGCTTTTTGCCTGGAATCACGTTTTTCACAACCTGCACGCTGCACCCGTCGTCTGCCTGAATTGATACGCATGTAGATGTCCCCGTGGAATCGCACATCAGCCCGGATTCGATAACACCTGCACCTAGAGTCTCGACAAACGCATCAATACTCCCTGCAGCCACCGGTATCCCGGCAGGCAAACCGGTCTCTTCCGAGGCCTCCCGGGTTACGAAACCTAGAGCGTCCCACGGGTCTACCGCTTCCGGAAACAGCTTTGCGGCAGGATCTTCCTGGGCTGTGCCGCCTGTATCCGCATTATCCGAAAACCACGTCATACACGATGCGGCAGATGAATCTATCAGCATCTTGCCTGTAAGCCTAAACCCTACATAATCCTTAGGCTGAAGCATATAGACAAGGCTGTCCCGCACCTTGCCCTTGCCGCAGCTTTCAAGACGGCGATGTATCCACCTGGCCGTTGCCTCAAAGGACGGCCCTCTAAAGCCATCTTGGGAGTCCGCAGCCATAACAGGCCTTGGGTCCATCCACGTTATTATGTTGGATGCCGGATTTCCGCAAGAGGACACTGCTGCAAGGGACGGACCGTGCCCTGACAAACCCACACCCCGGACGGTTCGGNCATCAAACCCCATTAAAGCCTCCTTGATGCACTCGGTGACAATCTGCCACAGCTTGGTGGGATCTTGCTCCGAAATGCCTGTGCCGAACACTTCCACGTAAGAGTCTTTAGCCGGACGGCGCACAGTGCGGAAACCCCCGTCTTGTCGCCACAGCAAGACCTTAATGGTTGATGTGCCTATGTCTATCCCCATGAGAGAGAAATCACGCATTGCCATTGACCTCAAGAAGTATCTTCAAAGCCTTGCCTGATGACGCCGTGTCAAACGCTTCTTTTGCCTGATCGATGCCTAATACGTGCGTAATGATGTTCCCCACATCCACCGTGCCGCCGGTCAGCAGCGTAAGAGCTGTATGAAACTGCAGCGGCGTAAAGCCGAAACTTCCGGTAACAATGACTTCGTCATAATGGAGGACGTTCGGGTCGATGGTTAATTTGGATCCGCCGGGCAGGCCGCCAAATATGTTTATCAGGCCGCCTTTTCTTACGCAGCCGAATGCAGAGTCCACTGCGTCCACTGTTCCGACACAGACAAACACCACATCAGCGCCGACTCCGCCGGTTTCGTCCTTTATCCACTGAGATACGTCAGCATCTTCGTCCTGACTACCCATGACGAAAGCTCCGCTTTCAGCCGCCTTGTTCCTCCTCAATTCATTCGGCTCGCTTACCAGGATCTTCGAAGCTCCCATGGTCTTGCAAAGCTCCAGCATAAGAAGGCCCATCGGCCCTGCACCGATTATCATGACTGTATCTGCAAGCTTCACGTTGGAGTCTTCCACCGCATTCACGCAACAAGCGAGAGGTTCGGCAAGGCAGGCGAGCTTAAAATGCTCATCCAGCCGGATGTGGAACGTCCCTTTATTCAGCACCTCGGCAGGGATCCGTACAAACTCGGCAAAAGCCCCTTCGATCCAGCCTTTGTTTATGCAAAGCTCCTCCCTGCCTTTCCGGCAATAAACACAGCTGTAGCATGGCACGTAAGGAGCAACTGCAACTTTGTCTCCTACGTTTATATCAGGCCTCCCGGACTTGCCTTTGATCTCGACTATCTTTCCCACCACTTCGTGACCTAGAATGCAGGGCGGGGTAAACATATGGTGTCCGCGCCTGTACGTCTTGACATCGGTTCCGCAAAGGCCGCAATAGGAGACCTCAAGAAGCGCATCCCCGTCTTCGAGCATGGGAGAATTCACGTTCTCAATGCGCAGATCACCGGGGCCGTGATATACAAGTGCTTTCAAGTCTATTGTCCCTCCTTACAGGGGAGATCTCCGTGGACGATGCTGTACAGCTCCCTGACCTTACAGGCGGGATCGTCAGCCTGGTATACATTGCGTCCAAAGGCCACTCCTCGAGCTCCTGCTTCCATGGCTTTCCTGACTATGGTGTCAGGGTCTTCGACTTTCGGCCCTCCTGCTATTACAATGGGAACCTTGCAGGCCTCGACTATCTCCCGGAAGCCTTCTTCCGTGTAATAAGTCTTTATCATGTCTGCACCGAGTTCGTATCCTACTCTGGCACATACACTTATCCATTCCGGATCGAAGCTGTTGGCAAGGTCGCACGGGATGACTTCTGCCAGTACGGGAATACCCAGCTCATGTGAGCGTGCGACTACCCGGCCCATTATCTCAAACATCTCTTGTTCGTACCGTGAACCGACCAAAAGCATGATACATACCGCATCTGCGCCGAGCCTGCACGCTTCCTCCACGGAGCATACCAGTGTATGATATGTCGGATTCGGACTGAATTTTGTTGAACCTCCGGTCACCCGGATTATGAGGCCTGCCTTACCGGCATAGGTCTCCCACTCTGACGCAGCCATGCCCGGATTGACGAGGATCGCATCACATCCTCCGTCTACCACTTTACGGACTGCCAGAGAAGGATTGTCCAGTCCTTTTACAGGCCCCATAAAACCGCCGAAATCAAGAGGGCATATGACCGTCCTCCCGTCCTCTCGGAAGATTCGGCGAAGCCTAACATCTATACCGGCCATTGTTAGCAAATCTCCTTTCCCTAACGGCTATAAGAATTTCGGTGAGTTTTTGAAAGTCCAGGTTGTTGACTTTTTGGACTGTATCTGTCCAATCGCGGGGAAAAGCGTGGATGCCTCTTAAAGCACCTGATAGCGCCCCGACGATAGATGCGAGCGTATCTGTGTCCCCGCCCATGTTCGCAGCGGAAAGCACGGTTTTCCGGGGATCGCCGTCGTGCAGAACAACGAGGCCTATGGCAGTTGGGATAAGCTCTGTCGGATTCATCCCCACTCCGCAGACTGTGTAAAGGCGCTCCTCAGCATCTTCGACACTCCTGCTTTCACCGACAATATCTAGGGCAAGCTCAATCCGTGCGCTGACAAGTGCGCCTGCCCACTGAATACCGAGGCCTTCACCGTACCTGGCGCCGTAAAGAGCNGCATCTACCACTTCATTCAGAGACTCCCCGCTGAGAGCAGCCGCTACCCCACAGCACACTGCACACGCACCTGCAATCGCTATATTCGCGCCATGTGTCGGAAGGCAGGATTGGTAACACTCTTGGGCAGCCTGCTCCAGATCCGGCGAATTCACTATCCCGATAGGTGCAACGCGCATGGCAGCGCCTACAGTGCTGCTTCCGGACCCTGTCTTTCCAGGATCTTCTCCTGCTTTCAGCCTTTCCAAGGCCTTCCGCGAGCTGGGGCCCAAAACCGAAGATTCATAGGCATTGGTCTCGTCGGCCCACTTGAGATATGCATCTCCCGCCACACGCGGGGTTATCTTTCCATGTGCGTCCAGGGCTTCGATAATCGCCAAGGTCTGCTCGGTGTCATCTGTTATCCGGCCTGCCGCCATTCCGTCATGGATATGGCCCGGACGCGGCGCCCGGAACCCTTCTATCCGCCCGTATGCAGTACGGATTTGGTCACGGGTCATAAACTCTGACGGCATCCCCATTGCGTCACCGATCGCAACTCCGGCAAGGGCTCCTGTTATTCTGCGCGGATCTATACGTGGACCTATACTATTACTTGGCATTTTACTTGGCATTCTTTAGAAACTCCTCCAACTCTTCCGCTGTTGGCATAGCTTCTCTTGCGCCCACTTTCCGAATAGCCAGCGCAGCGCAGGCATTTCCACGCACCAAACAGTCAGCGATGTCCATGCCTTCCAACAGGCCTGTGATGAATCCTGAGGCGAATGAATCTCCGGCTCCGGTCGTGTCTAAGACATCTGGGACATGGAAGGCGCTGGCATGCGAGATAAGTCCATCTCGCGAGTAGTGTTGGGATCCTTCAGAGCCCAGTGTAACTACGACATTCGCTACACCGCTCTCAAGGAGGCGCCGCGCACCCTCATTGGGACGTTCGCACGACGAAAGCGAGATAAGCTCTCTGCGGGAAAGCAGGACATAGTCAGATGACTTTATCAATTCCAGAATCGCCGCTTTATCCATCCACGAAAGCCCGCCTCCCGGACCGTAGATGACAGTGGCATCATGTGCCCTGGCAACACGGATCGCTTCAAGGCCTACATCAGGCAGGACCTCACCGATATAGAGGACCTTTCCATTCTCCATGATGCCATCTGTAAACTCACTGGGCTCCTGCAGGATGGCTTCTCCCCCCAGAGAGTAGATGACCCTTTCACCGGCTCGATCTACGGCGATTATGGTCTGGGCGGTCCTGCCTCCTCTGATCTCAGAGAGCCACTTTGTGTCCACACCGTCAGATTCGAAAGCCTGCCTCAGCCTGCGGCCGTTTTCATCATCACCTGTCCTGCCCACAAATCTCGCAGGATAGCCGAGGCGTCCGGTCCCGGCTGCGATGTTAGCAGTTGATCCGCCTGGGAAGAAACCTACTTCTCCGACGGCAAATACCATTTCATCAGGTTGCGGGAGCCTGTCCACGGTGAACATCATGTCCACGGCGCAAGCGCCGAGACATACAACTACCCCGTCAGGTCCGGCCGCTCCAACTCTCTTCGCCATCTTAGAGCGCCCCCAACTTGAATACGGCAAGACAGAATATGCTTGCTGCCAGGCCTCCGACAGACAGAACAACCATGAGCCAGTCAGGTGCCTGCATTTTGTAAGGCCTTATCATCGTGAAATTCTTGCTGTATCCGAACGCCCGGGACTCCATGGCCAAAGCCATGGTGTCTGCCATGGAAAGCGCGTTGGCGAACAAGGGAACCAGCATGCTTGTGGTCTTCTTCACCCTCTCAGTGAACGAGCCTGAATCGAAATCAACTCCCTTTGACCTCTCTGCGTCTCGCAATGTAGCCAGCTGCATCTGGATAACGGGCACAAACTTGGAAGCAGCAGAGATCACGAACCCGAACTTGTAGGAAACGAAGGGGAGCCTGACGATAATCTGCACTACTTCTGAAGGTGATGTCACATATCCGAAAACCGATATGGCAATGAGAACGACGAAGACTTTAAGGGCCATACAGATTCCATAGACAAGCCCGCCGATTCTTAAGGGCCATGCAGGGCCTATCCCAGGAACCCAGCTTGGTATCAGGCGGAACACAACCCGCTCAGGGTTGGCCATCCAGACGGCTTTCGGAAGATACGTGGCACCCTGGACCAGTGTGATTATGGCGGTGACAATCAGCAGGAACACGAATGTTCCTTTCATCTTTGGCCAGGGGAATTCGCCCATAGAGCCGATTATTACAGTCAATACGCCCAGTCCCAGAAGATAGACGGGATTCGTCCAGATGATGCTTATTGCTATGGTCGCCACAAGCCAGATGAACTTTGCTCTGGGATCAAGGCGGTGTATAGGAGTCTGTTTGCTTTCATACTCGACAATCATTCGGCGACCACCTCTCGATTTGTCGTGGATGTTCTTTTGAGCCTGTCAGCTGCCTCACGAGGAGTCAGCAAGACCTCGCCCCATAGGGTATCGGACAGGTCGGCGATTTGAGGCCTTCTGAGGTAAGCTTGCTCCATAAGGTCCGGCTTGGAAAAGACCTCTCGCGGTGTCCCTTCTCCGATTACCCGTCCGTTCGCCATGACCACAACCCGCTTTGCATAGAGGCTGACTATGTTCATGTCGTGGGTGACTATCAATACGGTCTTACCTTTTTCCCGGCGGAGCTTCTCCAGATATTCCAGTATCTGAAGGGACTCCAGCCAGTCCAGGCCGGTAGTGGGCTCATCTACAATAAGCACCTCGGGGTCCATGGCAACAACCGAGGCAAGAGCAAGCCTCTGCCTTTCACCTTTGGTCAGGTACCGCGGCCATACTTGCTTGTATTTGTCCAAACCTATGTCAACGAGGATATCTCGGACAGCCTCTTCCATTCTGTCTTTGTCCATTCCAATGTTCATAGGCCCGAATCTCATCTCATCCTCGACAGTGTCACTGAAGAGCTGTTCATCAGGATTCTGAAATACGTACCCCACTACGGAACACAGATTTGCTGTAGGCTCATTCAGCACTGACTTGCCGAACAGGCGGATATCGCCTGCGGAGGGCCTGAGCAATCCGTTGAAATGCCTGGTCAGCGTCGTTTTTCCGGCTCCGTTCTGTCCGACGAGAGCGACGAACTCTCCGGGATATACTGTGAGGTTGGCGCCGTCCAGGGCTTTAACCCCCATGGGATATGAGAACTCAACGTCAATCGCTTCTATAACAGGCGTTGTTTCATCTGTAGGAGTTGCTCTATGCTGAGCTGACAGGCTGGCGGTGTCTCCTTCTCTGGCGTGATCTTTGGGAGTGATGCCATGGGAAGCCTCGTCCACGGCTTTCCCCCAGGCGCCGTCTTTCACGGTTGCTACTGCCTCGTCCACAGAGAAAGGTATCTTGTCTGCGCCTATTAGGTACCCGAACTCGACAACGCTGGGCACCCTTATGCCCACTTCTTTGAGTTTATCGACAGAGGCAAAGACCTCGTCAGGCGTGCCTCCGAGAACAAACTCCCCTGATTTCATAACAAAGACTCGATCTGCTAACTCAAGTATGTCATCGACCTCTTGCTCAATCAAAATGATGGTCATTCCCAGGGACTTGTTGAGGTCACGGATTATTGAGAAAACACGCGCCTTGCCCTCCGGGTCCAGCATGGACGTGGGTTCATCCAGCACCATTATCTTTGGAAGCATGGAATAGACTCCTGCGATGGCTGTCGCCTGTTTCTGTCCGCCTGACAGGCGATGCGGGGCCCGCTGCTCAAGGCCTTGGAGTCTCATATCTTCGATAGCGCGGGTGACTCTCTCCATAATAATGTCATAGCCGAATCCGAGGTTAGCCGGGCCAAAGGCCACGTCTTCTTCTACAGTCATTCCGAAGAGCTGGGTATCAGGGTCACCGAACACCAGTCCTACCCTGGACGCCATCTGGGCAGTCCCCACTTCCTCCGGAATCCGGCCGTCAACAACCACCTCTCCCGTAAGCGACCCCTCGATAAACCGAGGCACTGTACCGTTAATGACGCACGCGAGAGTGCTCTTACCCGCCCCGGTGGGCCCGAGTATGGCTACGCACTCACCTTGTTTAACATCGAGAGAGACACCTTTTAGGGCTTGTCTTTTTGAGCCCTTATAAGAAAAGGTGACATTTTTGAGTGAAACAATCGTAGGCTCCAAGTGGAACACCTCTCATGTCCAAAACTTCTNTCATCACTGGTTTCATCTGCTGTTTAGCAACGATCTTGCGCAGTCTTGGCCAAAGCATTGGCTTGGCCTTGGCTGAAAGCTTGGCTCCGCCTTGGCTTAGTCTTAGCTCAGCTTTGGCTAAGCCCTGGCTCAGCCTTGAGGCTCGATATGTTCGTCAATATCACGCCTTCCGTGCTTCTGAGCGCTCCGCAGACCCTGTGCAACTGTCAGCCCGGCAGCGGCATTTACTGCTGATCCGAGTATCTGTGATGGCAATAAAGCAATCATCAAGGCAGGACCTATCATGATCGCCCAGGGCCCCAGACAGGTCACTGTGTTTACTATTGTGCCGACTATGATTGCAAACAGGATATTGGTCTTCTTCGCCACAAAAACTCCAAGCGTAACTGTAAAAGCCATCGCAGACATGTAGATAGGAACCATCGGAAACCAGCTGGCAAAGCCTCCCAAAGCATTGGCCAGGAAGGTTCCTATAGCAGCTACCGTCGCGCCCACAGGCCATCCGAAATATGCGGCAGCAAAATATCCGGCAGCAGCATCGAGAGCAATGGTAGTAGCAGGTCCCGGCACCTTAATCATGGCGCCTGCTCCTGCGACTGCAGATAATATCGCCACACGAGAAATTGTGCGCGTGTCCCATACGACTTTGTGTTCTTCAGGATACTGCTTGCTTAATATTCCTCCCAGAAGCCTCATGAGAAGCAGATAACCAATTGCCAATGCGTATGACACTCCAAGTCCTAAAGCTCCTTGCCCAAGTGGCATTAAGATTACCCCCTTGACTTGATTTAGCCGGATTCAGCCAACTCCAACACCTTTCGAGCAACAACATCATCAGTAATCAACACATCTACGGCACCGGTCCTGAGAGCTCCCAGTATTGCCCGGGATTTGTTCACACCGCCTGCAACCGCCACAACACACTCTGTAGCCTTCAACTGTTCCAGACTTATACCGATGATACGTTCATCAAGCGGAGTATCGACAGGTTTGCCATGCACATCGAAGAACCTCATACACATATCCCCGACCACGCCCATTTTTGTGAGCTCGACCAACTCGTCGGGAGGGAAACCCCCTTCCTCCAATAGGGTTGAAGGAGGAACGAAGCATCCTATTCCCATTACAACCAGATCCGCAGTTCCCCATTTGTCTGCGACCTGCCTTATGTTGCTGTCGTTAAGCATCGTAGATCGCGCTTCGGGAGTATCAACGAATGAAGGCGCATGGAGAAACAGGTGGGATCCGCCAAAAGCCATGGAAACACGGGACGCGATGTCATTCACTTGCAGGTCCGGGCTGGCCTGTCCCTGGCCGCCAAGAAGCGGAATCACCATTATGTCTCTGGGACGCGGTTTCAACCCGTTAATAGCTGTGACGAGTTCTCGGAGAGTTGCCCCCCAAGATACCCCTACAATCTGGCCGTCTTTCACAGTCTCGTCGAGATACTTGGCTCCTGCCATTCCCAGATTCTGTGTAAGCAACCTGGAAGGACCCACGCTTCCTAAGATGACCACTGCGTCGCGAAGGCCAAATGCAGAACAAAGCCTGGCCTCAAGATCAGAGAAATCAAACTTCGGAGGAATCACATGCGTCACTACTATTCCTTTGTCTTGCGCACGTTTCAGGGCTCGTGACACCTGGCTTCTTGAAATGCCCAGACTTTCGGCGATTTCGTTCTGTGTCTTGCTTAGCTCGTAGTAATGCCTGGCGATTTCATATAGCGTACGATCATCAAAAGCCATTATTACACCTCGCGGTTACGTACTGAGACACCGTTATTCGTGTTATATCCGGAATATTTGAAAGGGTTTATTCAAACGCTGCTTTCTCTTGCACATATGTTCTGCACAAATGTGCTATCACAAATGATTATTCTACGTAACGGTTGATATTCCTTCTTAAGCTCAAACCTTTTTCGATTTTGATATTTTTCGGGAGATGCTTTTCCAGGCATGCTGTCCTTGCTACCAAAAGTAGAGGAGGTATAAGTCGATCAGGGATTCCGGCAGCCTCCGCACAATCGATCGGCTCTCCTCAAGAGCCATTTGTGCGCACTTTTGGCTTCTTCAGACACAGGCCTGTTCACACAGTGAGCCATCTCTCGCCGTCTGGAGACCACTTCGCAGTCTGTTGGCTCTCTTTAGGAGCCATTCAGATGCGTTTTTCACTGCTTCGGGCACAGATCTGCTCACACAGTAAGCCAGTCCTCGCCGTGCGTAGACCCCTTCGCGGTCAGTTGGCTCTCCTCAAGAGCCATTTGGGCGCACTTTTGGCTTCTTCGGACACAGATCTGCTCACGTAGTAAGCCATTCCTCGACGTCTAAAGGTCTTTTCGCCGTCGGTTGGCTCTTACCGAGAGCCACTTACGCTCGTTCGAGGCTCTCTTCACTGCTGAATAGCTCACGCGATGAGCCATTCGGGCCTACTTGCAATGCTTTCAACTGCGAAGTGGTTCATGCAATGAGCCATTCGCAGCGCTCTAATAGCCTTTCCCCAACCGATTGGCTCATGTTAGAAGCCAATCTTGCCTATTTCAAGCTCTTTGAGTCGACAGATGGCTCATGTCGTGCGCCATTTCGGGGAGTTCACGGCACTTCGGGCCCGTGAATGGCTCTTCGGAGAAGCCATTCAGACGNATTTGCTATGCTTTTGACTGCGGAGCGGTTCACTAGGTGAGCCATTCGGGGGTATTCGCCATTCTTTCAACTGCAGAATGGTTCATGCGGTGAGCCATTCGCGGAACTCCAGCATCTTTTCTGCACCGGATTGGCTCATCTCGCAAGCCAATCTTACCTGTTTGCGATTTTTTCAATCGCGGAGTGGTTCATTTAGTAAGCCATTTATGCCTATTTTAGACATTTTCAGCAACAGACGGCTCACCAGCGATGCCAATTGAGAAAATCTGAAGGTTTCTATCTGGGAGAATGGCTCACATTGTGAACCAATCATAGTGATCTGACAGCGTTTACATGGTCAAACGGTTCACGCAATGAGCCCATCGGGACAGTCGAAACGCCTTTAAGCAAGTGATCGGCCCTCTCTGCAAGCCAACCAAAGAGATCTGAAGGTTTGCGGGCTAGGATACCCCACCGTTTGTCGGTAATACAGGATTGCCGGTGATTGCAACGAGGGGTGTCAAAATCCGGCCACGCACTTACGCGTCCGGGTCTTGTCAAGGCGCCCCCGCTGGGGTCGCCGTTCCCGAGTGCAATACCAGCAATCTTAGACCGCCAATCCTAGACCGGCAATCCTAAACAACACAACGATACCGGCTGATCAGTCTAGCGCCTCGCGGATCATCCTCGGGGCCTTGGCACGGTCGATGAATGGGCCTTCCGCCAGAGCTTCCCAGTAGTCGTCCATTTCGCGGATGGAATCGTATGAGAACAGGACCACCCCAGACGTTCCAAGCTCTCTTGCTGCATCGATCTTCTCTATGCAGTCCCGGGGATTGCCAAGCATACGGTAAACCCCGACACCGGCCAAGGCCCTCCGGCCAGGCGACGCCTCTACAGCCTTCTTGATATGGCCTTTGAACTCCTGGGTATCGGGCGTATACGCCATAGGGACTATAAAGTCCACAATGCCGTCTCGAACCCACTTTCGCCAGTCCTGCAATCTCAAATCATAGGCTTCATCCGCATTGGCGAAAACAGCGCAAGATACTGCAACATCAGGCTTTATCTTCTTAACATCCTGATAGACTCTGCGAACCACCTCAGTCACTTGATCCCGGCGAAACTCGTTCCACTTATCGCTGAGACTGTCAAAAAGATCAACTCCGTCTACGACTGTTCCCTGGAATTCTGCCGGCTTCTTTACAAGATCAAGAGGATCATAACCTGTAAGCTCTCTAAACCTATCCCTCGCCTCTTGGCTGTATCCATACCTTTTGCCCGGATACCTGATGTAATCGAAGTGGACGCCGTCTACGTCGTATTTTGTGACTACCTCCAGGAACACATCGCGGACGTACTCCTTCACGCCTTCTATCGCAGGGTCAAGCATCACTGAAACAAGTTCGCCCCTCGCCATTCCCTGGGTGTAGTCAAAGGTTGAAACCTCGTTAAGATCTACCAGCGACCACTCAGGATGCCGACTCAGTATGTGCCTCTCGTGATAATCGCGTCGACCTAACTCTCCCACAGTAAAGGCGTTAATCCACGCGTGGACCTCTATGCCGGCAGCATGGGCCTTTTCAATACAGAATGCCAGAGGATCAAAGCCTTCAGGCACAGCCGGCATCTTGGGCACGATGTCACTTTCGTAATAGGCCTCTCCACGTCCGTTTACCTGGACTAATATGGCATTGAAATTGCTTTTTGCGGCTTTGTCGATCACGTGCTCGACTGATTCTTGAGACTGCATACTGGTGCGCACAACCCACAATCCGCGGAACTCTTCGCGTGTTGCAGGTTCCTCCATTACCGGGCCTTTTGTTTCAGGCTCTCCTCTTGCAGGCACCTCTGTTGCAGCTTCTTCTCTTACAGCCCCTTCTGTTGCAGCTTCTTTTATTGAAGGCTTTTCCGTCACAGCCTTTCCTAACGCGGGCCCCTCTATGGCAGGCCCTTCAACTGCAGGCCTTTCTACTACAGGCACCTCTATCGCAGGCCCTTTTATTGCGGCATCTCCCGTCGAAGGCTTTTCAATTAAGGCCTCCTCCGCCCCGGGCCCTCCTGCAACCTCTACCATTGCAGGCTCACCCTGTTCCACGCCGCGTCCCGCCGCTATATATAAAACCCCTCCGGCTATCGCAAATAAAACCACCAAAACCGCAATGCGATGCGTCGGGTTTCCCAGGTTAAAGCAGGTGACTGTATTGCGTAATTCTGAACCTGCCCGATCCAAGCCGCGGATTATCCTGTCAATGAACTGTCTCATTGCTTCAACACAAGCCTCCTCGTAATGGCACAAACCTATCATATAGACCAATTACAAGCAACAATCGCATAGAATCCATTACCTGTCAGAAAAATGAATTCAATGCCGGCTCACAAATACCTGCTAGCTTTCGCTTAATCTACCCGAACGGACCAATGCCATTCTTTTCCCTAATACGCAAGAACGCTTTTGACGCAATTTTTGCACTTATAAGAAGTTTGTGGAAGGATATGTGGCTTCCAGTGTGAATAGCGTTATTAATATTAAGACAAAAAAGGAGTGAGTCTTCTTGGCAAAAAGAAAGGCCGATCTGGGCAAGCGATTTATTGCGGCAGTTGTGGATTCTCTAATAGCAGTAGTGCTCTCAAGCATTATTCCCTTTCGTGGCATTGGGTCTCTGATTGGAGGTGCGTACATCCTTCTTAAGGATGCCATTATCTTTGAGTTGTCAAAAGACTCGGCGTGGAAGAATCGGAGTATCGGCAAGAAGATTATGAATCTGGAAGTCGTGGGGCCGGGCGGCCAAGACATGGATATCCGGCTATCCGCCATGCGAAACTGGCCTCTGGCAATAGGACAGCTCGTGTCATTCATAATTT
>JGI24713J26584_10001505_pt1 | contig 16942 bp, 15 predicted proteins | sample BioPla4DNA1_FD_26584 | JGI IMG/M metagenome (IMG submission 26584) | reverse complement strand
TGGTCCTGCGGACAGGAAACCTTTGTGCAGGAACTTTTGGATATTATAGGCGCAAAGAATATTTTTGATGATACAACAGGTTGGAGTGCCGTATCAGANGAACAGGTNATTGAGAGAAATCCCGACATCATTATAACCACTGCAAGCCCGTTGACAGGAATTGAAGACCCTGTGGGAGATATAACCGGACGGGCTAACTGGGCGGAGATCAACGCGGTTAAGAAGGGCCAGGTCTATATGCTGGATGGGGACATGCTGAGCAGGCCCGGACCGAGGCTGGTGGAAGCAGCCAGGGAATTGATGGGAACCATGGATGAGTTATAACCGGTGTGGTTTATACAGATAACTATGACGCAAAAAGGAGGAGGGTCAGGTGCCGGATACCGGAGGCAGACTGCCTGAAAGCAAACGGAGCCTGTGGGTATACCCGCTGAGTGTCATACTGTTTGCAGGGGTACTGTTCATAGCTGTTTCCCTTGGAAGTGTCCAGGTATCGCTCTCCGATACTTGGAATATCCTGCTCAAATACCTTTTTGGGAAAGGGAATATGGCAGAAATACAGAGTGGCGCTGAAACCATCATAGCCATGGTGCGATTGCCCCGCGTCCTGCTGGCTGCCATGACCGGCGGCGCTCTTTCCCTGGCGGGGGCTGTGATGCAAAGCCTTCTGAAAAATCCCCTGGCCGATGGTTCCACCCTTGGTGTCTCTTCAGGCGGAGCCCTGGGCGCCGTATTGTCCATTGTACTGGGCATCCGCTTCAGCTTTTTCCCTGAATTGGGACTGACCCTGAGCAGCATCGCCTTTTCCTTCCTGTCACTGATATTCATCCTGACACTGACTTACAAGATAGACAACAGCCTTTCTACCAACACCATTATCCTTACCGGTGTAATCTTCTCCATGCTTGCAGGCAGCATCACCAGCCTGTTGGTTGTGCTGTCAGGTGACAGCCTGAAGCAGGTGGTGTTCTGGTCCATGGGATCCTTCTCGGGAAAGGGCTGGAATCATGTGATTCTGATGGCCCCGGTCTTTCTGATTGGCAGTCTGGTAATAATCACTTTCTCAAAGGAGCTTAACGCCTTTTCCCTTGGAGAGGAGCAGGCGCGCTATATAGGGGTGGATACAAAGACCGTCAAGATGGTCCTATTGGTTCTGGTCGCTGTCCTCATCGGGGTGTCGGTATCTGTAAGCGGTACCATAGGATTTGTGGGTCTTGTGATACCTCATATCACCAGAATGATCACGGGATCGGATCATAGAAAGCTGCTGCCCGCATCCCTGATTGTGGGCGGGGTATTCATGGTCTTGACCGACCTTCTGTCAAGAACACTGTTAAGTCCGGAAGAGTTTCCTGTGGGCGTTGTAACCTCTTTTACGGGTGCTGTTATATTTATTGTCATATTCTATCGATACAACAACCGGTCAGCCAGAAAATATTAGAATGCGGGATAAAGACCCAAAAGATTTGAAAAAGATTAAACCGGGAGGCATCATGCTTGATATTCAGAACATGAGTGTCCATTTAGATCATAAGACCATAGTGGATGGGGTTACCTTCCATGTTGATGAGAATGATTTTTTTATGTTGATAGGCCCCAATGGTGCTGGTAAAAGCACATTGATTAAAGCCATCATGCGTATTTACAGCTATAAGGGCAGGGTTCTTCTCAACGGGCGCGAAATCTCCACCATAAGACCCAAATCCCTGGCCTCCCTGGTGGGTGTGCTGGCTCAGGAGCATCAGCCCCGGTTTCCCCATACCGTTTATGAAGTGGTCAGCCTTGGAAGGTATGCTCATATGCGGGGTCTTTTCGGTATGCTCGGCCAAAAGGACAGGGACAAGATCGAGGAAGCCCTTACCATCACAGGCATGGATCATATGGCGGATCAATCGGTGCTGACCCTTTCAGGGGGTGAACTGCAGAGGGTCTACCTGGCGCAGCTTTTGGCTCAGGATCCGAGCCTTCTCATTCTGGACGAGCCGGCCAACCATCTGGATATCAAGTATCAGATAACCATGTTTGATATCATTAAAAAGTGGTCAAAAGCCCGGGGTAAAGCGGTTCTTGCAGTGGTACACGATCTCAACACTGCCTTCTGCTATGGAACCCGGGCTCTTCTCATGCATGAGGGAAGGGTATATGCTCAGGGGAAGGTCAGCCAGGTACTGACCCGTGACAATCTGAAAGCAGTCTATTCTGTGGATGTGGCTCAATGGATGACGGATCTTATGAAGCACTGGGGATGAAGCGCCATCTATTTCCCGTCAAAGAGCGCCTTGCCATTGGTTCTTATGATGTTGGAGTACCATCGGGCAGAATCCTTAATGGTTCGCTTGAGGGTTTCGAAATCCACATACACCAGCCCGAAGCGTTTATCGTAGCCCTTAGCCCATTCGAAATTATCGAAGATTGACCATTGGAAATAACCCCTTACATCCACGCCGTCGCCAATGACCCGGTTAAGTTCCAGCAGATACCGTTGCAGAAAATCAATTCTTTGCGGATCGTGCACCTTTCCGTCCAGTGAGACCCAGTCCTGATTGGCAAGTCCGTTTTCGGTAATATAGATGGGTAGCTTATAGCGTTCATAGTAGAAACGCGGTCCCCAGTAAAGGCTTTGAGGAGTAACGTCCCATCCGATATTGGTTCGGGGCATGCCTGCTTTATAGGGAACTATTTCGGGCTTTCCGTCCGATCCTCTCTGTACCTGGGATGAGTTATAAATATTCAATCCCAGAAAATCGATGGGCTGTGCCATGGTCTGGAAATCATCAGAACCTATCTTAGGAACCAAATCCTGATATGTGCTGTAATAGGCATCGGGATAGTGTCCAAAAAGCATGGGATCAAACCAGAGACCGGCACTCCACAGGCCGTGACTCCTGCCGTTGAAACCAAAGATGGCCTGTCTGGCCGCTTCGATATCATCCGGGCTTTGGGTATGGGGCAGGAAGGTGGTTCCCACCATGGCAAGGCCAACATGGGGTCTGGTTTTTGCGCAACTGCGTATAACCTTCACCGATTCCCCGTGGGCGAGGAAAGTGTGGTGAGCCATGGCCAGAATGTCCTTCACCGGCATTTTTAAACCCGGCGCATGTTCCCCATAGAGGTGGCCAAGCAAGATAAAGCATTGGGGCTCATTGAGAGTTATCCAGTTTTGAACCCGGTCGGAGAGCTTGTCCACAACAACCCTGGTGTATTCCGCGAACCACTTGGGACTGTCGGGGTTTAGCCAGCCGCCCTTTTCNAGCAGTGCCTGCGGGTATTCCCAGTGGAAAAGGGTTATATAGGGGGTTATGTTTTTGGCAAGNAAGGCATCCACTAATCTGTCGTAGAAATCCAGTCCGTCGGCATAGACTGATCCGGTACCGGCTGGAAGCACCCGCGGCCAGTTGATGGATAACCTGTAAACCGGGTATTCCAGTTCCGACATGATGGACACATCTTCTTCGTACCGGTGAAAATGATCGCAGGCCACATCTCCTGTATCATTGTTGGCTACAGCGCCTTCTTTTTTACAAAATTCATCCCAGACGCTCGGGCCCTTCAAGCCTTCATAGGCGGCCCCCTCTATTTGATACGACGATGCGGCAACTCCCCATACAAAATCGTGGGGAAAATGGGAACGTGACATACAATCTCCACCTTGTATCTAATAATTTCTTTTAGTATACTGAATATGGCAACATCTGTAAAATCAAAATCTTTATTATACTATCAATATCTTATTATAATTTGGTGGAACTAATGGATTTTATACACATTGACCTCAGTCAGATAAATCCCCGTGTATTGAAAGCCTATTATTACTCGGACGGGAAAAAGTACAAAAAGCCCCATGAGCTTAAGGAAAGATCAGTCTATGATTATGAGATCGAGCTCATCACCTATAGCGATGGCGGGATGTATATTGACAAGACATACCATCCTGTCTCCAGAGGGGATATCATTGTCAGAAGGCCGGGGCAGACCACAAAGGCTTTATTACCATACACCTGCTATGCGGTTATTCTGGATCTCATGGACAATACGGGAAAGGACTCGGAAACATATGATTTCAACAAGGCTCAGGAATATCAGCAGAGTTATTCATGCCCGTCCCTGGATCGAATTCCGCCGGTTGTGAAGGCTTCTGCGTACGAACAGTATTCGGTTCTTTTTGATGCTATACTAAAGGAGCATATCAATCCCGGATCTGACTCAGCAACCCTTCTTAAGGGTTATTGCCTGCAATTACTATGCAGAATTTCAAGGGAGGCCATGCGCCCTGATGGTTATCAGGGGGATGGATCCGCTTATCGGACGTTAATAAGGAATGTTATCGAGTATGTTGAGCAGAATATTTCCAACAGGATTATGTTGAAGGATTTGGCTGCGGTAGCGGGTATGAGCCCAAATTATTTTCACCGGGTGTTTACCAGAGTAATGGGAATGACCCCAAACGAATTTGTAATCTCAAAGAAGATGAATAGAGCCAGGGAGCTTCTGGCCACCACCAGTGAATCCATTGCAGACATATCCCTGGAATGCGGTTTTGAAAACATTGCCTATTTTTCTTATGTGTTCAAGCGTTATTCAGGAATAACGCCCAGTTCCTTCAGGGTAGCTTATTCCTACCCTCTCAGGCAGACCTGAAGTTATACAATGAAGGTGGTTAAAAGATGTCAGATCATTATTATACTGAAAAACCAAAATCCGAGGTCAGGGAATGCCGCTTTGACTGGCGGATTGCCAGGAATACCCTTTCCTTTGTATCAGTGAGCGGGGTATTTGCTTATGGCTCCAGAGTCGACCGGGCTTCCGAGCTGCTCATCTCCAATTTCAAACCCTCGGGTGCACACCCTTCAGTTCTGGATATGGGCTGCGGCTATGGCCCCATTGCCCTGTTCATTAAAGCGCGATATCCACATCTTGACGTAACCGCTCTGGATATCAACGAACGGGCTGTGTATTATACCAAAAGAAATGCGGATATAAACAATCTCTATGTCCGGGTTATTAAAAGCGATCTGTACAGCGAAGTGGAGGGGCGGACATTTGGCGATATTGTATCCAATCCTCCCCTGGCCGCAGGCAAGGCTGTCACCTTTCGCCTGATACAGGAAGCGGTCCGCCATCTCTTCCCTGGAGGAGCACTCCAGATCGTAGCCTACCACAATAAGGGGGGCAAGTCGCTGAAAAAAATGATGGAGGAAACATTTGGAAACGTGGAGGATGTGGTCAAAAGCGGTGGCATCCGGGTATACCGTTCTGTGAAAATGCCCTGAACCGGGCTTATCCAAAGGAGGCTGTGCCGCTTCGCTACCGGACTGTCGTGCCGATAAAACCTGCTTGACAACGGAATGAATGCGGTGATACAATATTTTAGCGTGCGAACGCGCCAGTTTGCATGCTTTGTGTTGTTGCCAATTTTATCTGAATCCGGAGGCGTGTATAATGCTTGATGCATTAAAACGAATGGATAAGGTTATCGGCATTAAGGAAGCCCGAAAAGCGGCTGAGGCCAACAGGCTTGAATCACTGATTGTCGCAAACGACGCGGATTTACGTGTGGTTGGTCAGTTGAAGCAGCTCTGTGAACAGCAGGGGATTCCCGTTCATATGGCTGATTCCATGAAACAACTGGGAAAGGCAGCCGGTATAGACGTTGGCGCGTCAGTGGTGGGTATTTTGGCGGAGCAAAAGGAAAATTAACGTTAATCGTTAATTTTATAGATTTAACAAAGGGTATAGGAGGTGAGAATGAATGCCAACTTTTAATCAACTGGTGAGGAAGAACAGGAAGAAGGTAACCTACAAATCCAATTCACCGGCTCTTCAGGTGGGTATGAACACCCTGAAGAAGAAGCATGTAGCATTGAGCAGCCCCCAGAAGCGCGGAGTATGCACGGTGGTTAAGACCATCACACCGAAAAAGCCGAATTCTGCTCTTCGTAAGGTTGCGAGAGTTCGTTTGACAAATGGTATTGAAGTATCTGCTTACATTCCCGGTATTGGTCACAACCTCCAGGAACACAGTGTTGTTTTGATAAGAGGTGGCCGTGTGAAGGATCTGCCTGGCGTAAGATACCACATCATCAGGGGAACGCTTGATACCGGCGGTGTGGCTAACCGCAAGCAGGCCCGTTCCAAATACGGCGCCAAGAGAGGTAAGTAAGTGACTTACTTCATGCAACCGTTAGAAATTTGAATACAGGACGAATCGACGTGCGAAAACGTTGTTATCATATATATAGTTAGTTTGGCATTCCGCCTGGGTAGTGCAAGCGGGCGACCGTTGACGGCAAGTCCTGCTGGNCATGGTTGCAAAGGCACACCAAACCCTATATCTATGCTTTAACTGACGAAACGCACTGACGTACCCGAATGGTTTCGGGACGAGTACCTGTGATACCGGGTGAATACCCGCAGTTATCATGAAAAGGAGGGAAGAATAGTGCCAAGAAGAGGACATGTACCCAAAAGAGATGTTCTTGCCGATCCGATTTATAATGACAAGATTGTAACAAAGCTTATCAACAATCTGATGCTGGATGGCAAGAAAGGTATAGCACAAAAGATTTGCTACGGGGCCTTCGACATCATTAAGGAAAAGACCGGAAAGGATCCTCTGGAGGTCTTCCATCAGGCCTTGAACAACATCATGCCGGTACTGGAGGTTAAAGCACGCCGTGTGGGTGGTGCCACCTATCAGGTGCCTATAGAGGTTAGGGCTGAAAGAAGACAGGCTCTTGGACTGCGCTGGCTGGTTGATAATGCCAGGAAGAGAAGTGAGCACACCATGAGTGAGAGGCTTGCCGGAGAATTGATGGATGCCACCAACAACATGGGCGGCGCCGTTAAGAAGAAGGAAGACACTCATAAGATGGCGGAAGCTAACAAGGCATTTGCGCATTATAGGTGGTAATGAATCAATGCAGCACACTACGCACTACTAAGTCGAAAGGAGGATATCGATGAACAGAGAATACTCCCTGGAGAATACAAGGAACATCGGTATTATGGCACACATCGATGCAGGAAAAACCACCACAACAGAAAGAATCCTGTTTTACACAGGGCGTTCACATAAACTCGGAGAGACTCATGAAGGCTCCGCCACCATGGACTGGATGGAACAAGAGCAGGAAAGAGGCATCACTATTACTTCTGCCGCTACCACTGCTTATTGGAAGCATTGTAGAATAAACATCATAGATACGCCCGGGCATGTTGACTTCACTGTTGAGGTTGAGCGTTCCCTGCGCGTTCTGGATGGATCGGTAACTGTTTTCTGCGCAAAGGGGGGGGTTGAGCCCCAGACCGAAACCGTTTGGAGGCAGGCTGACAAGTATGGCGTGCCGCGTATGGCCTATGTCAACAAGATGGACATAATGGGCGCGGATTTCTTCAATTGCGTTCAGATGATGAGGGACCGGCTTCATACCAATGCTGTACCCATTCAGCTCCCCATAGGCAAGGAAGACCATTTTGAGGGCATTGTAGATCTTGTGAAAAACAAGGGTTACATCTACAGGGACGACCTGGGCAAGCAGATTGATGAAGTGGATATTCCGGAAAACATGAAAGATCTGGTGGAAGAATACCGCCTGAAAATGATTGAGGCTATAGCTGAGCTTGATGAGGATCTGCTCAATAAGTATCTTGAAGGAGAAGAACTCACTGAGGATGAACTGAAAGCAGGTATCAGGAAGGCGACCATTGCCAATGTCATGGTACCAGTAACCTGTGGTTCATCCTACAAGAACAAGGGTGTTCAGAAGCTTCTGGACTGTGTTGTGGATTATATGCCGTCGCCGGTGGATATACCGGCCATAAAGGGCGTAAGACCCGGCACAGAAGAAGAGGAGGAAATGCCCTCCAGCGATGAAGCTCCCTTTTCAGCTCTGGCTTTCAAGATCATGACCGATCCCTTTGTGGGCAGGCTGGCCTTCTTCCGCGTATATTCAGGAACCCTGGACGCAGGATCCCATGTCTACAACTCCACGAAAGACAAGCGTGAGAGGATCGGACGAATTCTTCTCATGCATGCCAACCATCGGCAGGAAGTGGAAAGGGTTTTTGCGGGAGATATAGCGGCCGCTGTTGGATTAAAGAATACCAGCACAGGCGATACCCTTTGTTCGGAAGAGCATCCCATCATTCTGGAATCCATGGTGTTTCCTGAGCCGGTTATAAACATTGCCATAGAACCCAAGACAAAGGCTGGCCAGGAGAAAATGGGCATTGCCCTGCAGAAGCTGGCTGAAGAGGATCCCACGTTCAGAGTTACCACAGATGCTGAAACCGGGCANACCATTATTGCAGGTATGGGTGAACTCCATCTGGAGATNATCGTAGATCGCCTGCTCCGTGAGTTTAAGGTGGAGGCTAATGTGGGCAAGCCGCAGGTATCCTACAAGGAAACCATCCGTAAGGCGGTTAAGTCCGAAGGTAAGTTCGTGCGGCAGTCCGGCGGCAGAGGCCAGTACGGTCACTGCTGGATTGAACTGGAACCCCTGGAATCCGGCAAGGGTTATGAATTCGTCAATAAGATTGTTGGCGGTGTGATACCCAAGGAATATATTCCTGCCATCGACGCGGGCATACGGGATGCCATGAACAGCGGTGTTATCGCTGGCTATCAGGTTCTTGACGTACGTGTCACCGTGTTTGACGGATCCTATCATGAGGTTGACTCTTCTGAATTGGCATTCAAGATTGCCGGTTCAATGGCATTCAAGGAAGGCATGAAAAAGGCCGATCCTGTGTTGCTTGAGCCCATCATGAAGGTGGATGTCCAGACTCCCGATGATTATCTGGGAGATGTTATAGGAGACCTAAACTCCCGCCGCGGCCGGATCGAAGGTATGGAGGCCCGTTCGGGCGGGCACAGCGTACATGCGTTCGTGCCTCTGTCAGAGATGTTCGGATATGCAACAGATCTGAGATCCCGTACCCAGGGACGCGCTACCTACACCATGTCGCCCTCACACTATGCGGAGGTTCCCAAGAGTTTGCAGGAAACGCTTACAGAGGGTCGCAAGGCAGGAAGCTAAAGCCTGAGTTCCGGCTATCCTTAGGGATGAGCCGATGCGCCGGTGTTTTGCTAAAGCTTAAAGCTATTGAATTAATAAGTCAAAAATTATATAATCTTGAATCATCAGCGATTCAATGAAGGAGGTTTATTAAGAAATGGGAAAGGCTAAATTTGAACGTACAAAACCCCATGTAAACATTGGTACAATAGGACACGTTGACCATGGTAAGACAACTCTTACCGCTGCTATCACCAAGGTTCTGGCTCTTGCTGACACAACTGTTGAAGTGAAAGACTATACCGCTATCGACTCTGCCCCGGAGGAAAGGGAAAGAGGTATCACCATCAACACATCCCACGTTGAGTATCAGACAGAAAACCGTCACTATGCTCACGTTGACTGTCCCGGACACGCCGACTATGTTAAGAACATGATCACCGGCGCCGCACAGATGGATGGCGCGATCCTCGTTGTTTCCGCTGCTGACGGCCCCATGCCGCAAACCCGTGAGCACATTCTTCTTTCCCACCAGGTTGGTGTTCCGAGGATTGTTGTTTTCCTGAACAAGTGTGATATGGTTGACGACGAAGAGCTTCTTGAGCTCGTTGAGATGGAACTCCGTGATCTTCTGAGCCAGTACAACTTCCCTGGCGACGAGGTTCCCATTATCAGGGGTTCTGCTCTTGAGGTTCTTGAGTGCGATTCCACAGATCCCAGTGATCCTAAGTATGCCTGCATCCATGAGCTCATGAAGGCTGTTGACGAATATATTCCCACACCTCAGCGTGCTACAGACCTTCCTTTCCTCATGCCTGTTGAGGACGTATTCTCCATCACCGGCCGTGGTACCGTTGCTACCGGTAGGGTTGAGAGAGGTACTGTTAAGGTAGGCGACGAGGTCGAGATCGTCGGTCTCAGAGANGAGGCAAGAAAGACCACCGTTACCGGTGTTGAAATGTTCAGAAAGCTTCTGGATCAGGCTGTTGCAGGCGACAATATCGGTGCACTTCTCCGCGGTATCCAGAGAACAGAAATCGAGAGAGGACAGGTTCTTGCAAAGCCTGGCAGCATCACACCTCACACAAAGTTCACAGCTGAGGTTTACGTACTGACCGCTGCTGAAGGTGGCCGTTCCAAGCCCTTCTTCTCCGGCTACAGACCTCAGTTCTACTTCAGAACCACCGACGTTACAGGCAACATCAAGCTCCCTGAGGGCGTAGAGATGTGCATGCCTGGCGACAGAACCACATTGACCGTTGAGCTGATCACTCCCATCGCCATGGAAAAGGGTCTTACCTTCGCTATCCGTGAAGGCGGACGTACTGTTGGTGCTGGCGTTGTTGCCGATGTGGAGAAATAATCGGATCTGGCTGACAGAATAAGGTTTATTACTAAAGGAGGAGATTTCGGTCTCCTCCTTTTTGCGCCTTACGGCAAATGGTTTAATTTCCCGTAAGGCGCAAACCCCTGAGATGTACTTGGCATTTGACTTTGGTCCTGGGGTTCTCTGATGGATAGATTCCGACTGTTTCCGGGGCAGGGTCGCAGGGAAGATATTAATCAAGAGTCTCTTATACTTATGGCTAAGGTTGGCCAGCCGGAAGTCTGTCGGCTTTGGAGCTAAATAAAGGTGTGGGTTGCGGTACTTTATAAGTAAAGCAAACGGGTGCTGATTTGGCAAAAGAAACATTTGAATTACAGGATATCGGCCTTTATAATAGGGATAGCCAAGGGGTAAGAGGCCTTACGGCAACGAAAGGATGATGCTGCAATGGCACAGGTTAAAGACAAGAATGCAAGACATATGCCGCTTATTCCATTGAGAGGAATCGTGGTTTATCCCCATATGATACTGCACTTCGACGTAGGCAGGATTAAATCAATCAAGGCAATTGAGGAATCCATGCTGGAAGAGCAGCTTATTTTTCTTGTGGCTCAGAGGGATCCAAACATAGAGGATCCAGAGCCCGAAGATATATACGCATACGGTACCATAGCCAAGATCAAACAGCTTTTGAGGCTTCCCGGAGATACCATCAGAGTGCTGGTTGAGGGTATTGGACGTGCAAAGCTTTCCGAACTGGTTCAGACCGAGCCTTTCTATATGGCAAAGATCAAGCCTGTAAAGGTCTACTCCATACGCAGCGGGAAGACCGATATTGAGGCACTGGCAAGGCAGGTTGTTGAGCACTTTGAGCAGTATGCCAAGCTCTCCGGCAAGATATCACCGGACGCCACCCTTTCAATTACTGCCATTGACGATTTAACCCGCTTGCCGGACATTATTGCATCCAATCTGTCCATAGCCGTTGAACTCAAACAGAGCATTCTTGAAGAGCTGTCGCCCAAGAAGAGACTTGAGAGGATTCTGGACATACTTGTGCATGAAAATGAGATTCTTGAAATAGAGAAAAACATCAGCACCAAGGTCAGGCAGCAGATCGACAAGAACCAGAGGGAGTATTACCTGAGGGAACAGCTCAAGGCCATCCAGAGGGAATTAGGCGAAAGTGAGGGCCTGTCTTCTGAAGTGGAGGAATACAGGGAAAGAATACTAAAGGCGGATCTTCCGGAAGAAGTGAGAAATAAGGCCATGAAGGAAGTGGACCGCCTCTCCCGCATGCATTCTACATCTGCGGAGAGCGGGGTCATAAGGACATACCTGGATACCATCCTTGAGCTTCCATGGAACCAAAAGACCGATGAACGCCTTGACCTCCAGTATGCAGCTGAGATTCTGGACAGGGATCATTATGGTCTGTCCAAGGTAAAGGAAAGGATTTTGGAATATCTTTCTGTCAGAAAGCTCCGCAACGGGCTCCACGGTCCTATTATCTGCCTGGCGGGACCTCCGGGGGTTGGCAAGACTTCAATTGCCAGATCCATTGCCGAGTCCCTGAACCGGAATTATGTCAGGATGTCGCTGGGAGGCGTGAGGGACGAAGCCGAAATACGCGGGCACAGAAGAACCTATGTAGGATCCATGCCTGGACGTATCATAAATGCCCTGAGNCAGGCCGGCTCCAGCAACCCTCTCATCCTGATGGATGAGATCGATAAGATGTCCAGTGATTTCCGGGGGGACCCTGCATCTGCTCTATTGGAGGTTTTGGACTCCGAGCAGAACAAGGATTTCAGGGATCATTATCTGGAGTTGCCTTTTGATCTTTCCGATGTGATGTTCATCACAACGGCAAATTATAAGGAAGCCATCCCACAGCCACTTTTGGATCGTATGGAGGTCATTGATATTTCCGGGTACACCGAGGATGAGAAGGTGTGTATTGCATCCCGCCATTTAATACCCAAGCAGCTGGCTGCCCATGGTCTGGACGGATCGAAGGTTCGCTTTGATGAGTCAGGCATTCGGGAGATTGTAGTGCACTATACCCGTGAAGCCGGCGTGAGAAACCTGGAACGAAACATTGCAACTGTGATGAGAAAGGCAGCCAAACTGCTGGTCTCTGGTGAAAGGAAGATGGTCAGGATTACCCCAAGGACGATCAAGAACTACCTTGGCGGAAGGAAATATCTGTATGATGTAGCCAATGAGGTTGATGAAGTGGGTATTGTGCGCGGCCTGGCATGGACTCCTGTTGGAGGGGACACCATGGCAATCGAGGTGAATATCATGCCTGGCGAGGGCATGCTTGAACTCACGGGCCAACTGGGTGATGTGATGAAGGAGTCTGCCCGGATAGCCCGAAGCTATATCCGGTCTGTGGCAGATCACTATGGAATCGATGCAGGCTTCCATAAGATTTTTGACATGCATATCCATGTGCCTGAAGGCGCAATACCCAAGGATGGCCCATCAGCCGGAATCACACTTGCAACCGCTATGATGTCGGCGATCTCCGGTATCCCTGTAAGAAGGAATGTGGCTATGACCGGTGAAATAACATTGAGAGGCAGGGTTCTGCCGATAGGCGGGCTGAAGGAGAAGGTGCTCGCTGCTCACAGGGCCGGTGTGAATGAGGTACTGATGCCTAAGGAAAATGTCAAGGATATTGAAGAGATACCTGAGAATATCAGACAGACGATCAAACTCACTCCGGTATCCCACATGGATGAAGTGTTTAAACTTGCACTGGTTCGCATGCCTGAAGGCCCTACCGAGAAGAAGATGCCAAATATGGTGGACATGGCGCAGGCTGCTGATGAAGCCGCTGTGAGTATCGAACAGTGATTTTTGGCGGATACTTCGCTGGATATAAAGAATTATGCTATAATATGTGCAGGCTTTTTTCAAAAGCCTGCATTTTCTTTACTGATAACAAAGCAAGCGTGAGGGAATAATTTGGAGGAATAAATGCTAATATTAAAGAACGCAAAGATCTATACAATGGCAGGTGCCCGGTACGATAAAGGATATGTTACCTGCGACGGGGGTAAAATTGTTGCCATCGGATCCATGGAGGATTGCCCGAAAGCGGGAAAGGACGATCAGGAGATTGATGCAGCAGGTATGGTGCTCATGCCCGGACTGGTGGATGCCCATTGCCATATCGGCATGGTGGAAGATGCCATGGGCTTTGAGGGGGATGATGTAAATGAGATGGCTGATCCCGTCACTCCCCATTTGCGCGCCATAGACGGTATCAACCAATATGACAGAGCCTTCGAGGAGGCCAGGCAGTTCGGTGTTACCACAGTGGTAACCGGTCCCGGAAGTTCCAACGTTATTGGCGGGCAATTCACAGCTATCAAGACATGGGGCAGAACGGTTGATGAGATGATTGTCAAGGATCCATGCGCCATGAAGATAGCTTTTGGTGAGAACCCCAAAACTGTTTACAATGAGAAGCATCAGGCTCCCACCACCCGGATGACAACGGCAGCCATACTGCGGGAGCAGCTCTTCAAGGCCAGAGAATATCTTGAAGCTAAAGAGGAGTACGAAAGGGATAGGGAAGAAAACGAGAAACCCGAATTCGATATGAAGCTTGAGGCTCTTTTACCGGTGATAAGGCGGGAACTGGTCGTGAAGGCACATGCCCACAGGGCTGATGATATTGTGACAGCTATCAGAATTGCCAGAGAATTCAACCTTGATCTCACCCTGGATCATTGCACCGAGGGCTGGCTCATACCCGATGTACTTAAAGAATGCGGATGTGATGTTATTGTAGGACCGCTTCTTACCGACCGTTCCAAGATTGAGCTCAAAAACCAGTCCCTCAGGACTCCTGCGATCCTGGCGGACAGCGGGGTCAGAGTTTCTATCATGACCGATCATCCCTGCGTGCCTGTTCAGCATCTCATGCTATGTGCGGCTCTGACAGTTCGTGAGGGGATGGATAGTGAAGAGGCTCTTAAAGCTATAACCATCAATGCAGCCAGGGCTTGCCGTATTGATGACCGCGTCGGAAGCCTTGAGGTTGGAAAGGACGCTGACATGGTATTGTATACAGGCCATCCTTTTGATTACATGACCAGGGTTTATATGACCATCATTAACGGAAAGATAGCATATACTCAGGAGAAAGGTTGAGCGATGGGAAATATAACCGAAAAGTATATCTCCTGTTCGGAGGAAGAGACCCATAATTTGGGCATACAGCTGGCACGCCTCATGGGACCGGGCACAACTGTGAGCCTGGAAGGCGATCTGGGTGCTGGAAAAACTGCTCTGGTTAAGGGGATTGCCAAAGGTCTTGGTATTGAGGATACCATTACAAGCCCAACCTTCACCATTGTAAATACCTATGAGGGAGATATAAAGCTGCATCATTTTGATGTATACCGGATAGATGATCCTGAGGAGCTATATTATATCGGTTGGGATGAATACTTTAACACCAATGATGTTTGCATTGTTGAGTGGGGGGACAGGGTGCCCCAAATGCTTCCTGCGGATGCCATGCATATCAGGATCATGAGGGACCAAGCCCAGCTGAACAAAAGAACCATCTTCTTGGAAAGGCAGGATCGATCATGAGAACTCTTGCTTTAGAAACAGCCAGTCTGACAGCCTCTGTTGCCGTTGTTGAAAACGGTCGTGTACTTGGAGAGCTGACGACTTCCCATGCGAAAACCCACTCTCAACAGCTTGTTCCCATGATCCAATCCCTGATGGAACTTCTTGATCTGAAGGCAGACCAGTTTGACCTGTATGCAGCGTCCATAGGGCCTGGCTCCTTCACAGGCCTCAGGATCGGCATCGTGACGGCAAAGGGCATGGCTTATGCCCAAAAGAAACCGGTGTGCGGGATTCCCACATTGGATGCCCTTGCCTATTCGGTCAATGATTTCAACGGGGTCATCTGCCCTATGATGGATGCCAAAAACAATCAGGTCTATACGGCAGTTTACAGGAAGAATAATGGTGATTTCCGCCGTATCAGCGATTATTATGCCCTTCCCGTAATTGAGCTGGCAGGGATTCTGGCAGACTTTAGGGAAGAGATTCTTATCCTGGGGGATGGAGCGCCCCTTCATCATTCAACGGTAAAGAATGCAGTCAAATATCCGGTCTGGCAGGCCGATAAGGCACTGTTTCTTCCGAGAGCTGCCTGTACGGCACTTCTTGCAGAGAAACAGGCACAGTGCGGCACCATCTCAAGCCCCTTTGAACTTGAGCCACTCTATCTTAGAAAATCACAGGCAGAGCGTATGAGAGAATTGAATGCTTAGCCCGGTGTGAGGTCCAATATGGATGAGCATATTATTATAAGGAAAATGCGTTATTCGGATCTGGACGATCTGGAGGCTGTGGAAAAAGCTTCATTCAGCGTGCCATGGACGAGGGGCATGCTGGAGGAAGAGTATTTCAATATCCGTGCCAGGTATCGAGTCATTGAATTCCGGGGTAATATTGCCGGATATATAGGCATGTGGCGAATAATGGATGAGGGGCATATCACAAATGTGGCGGTTCGTCCGGAATTCAGGAGGAAGGGATTTGCCAGGAAACTGCTGCAGGATCTCATAGATCATGCCAGAACCAGCGGCATTAAGTCCCTGACCCTGGAAGTCCGTGTCAGTAATCTTCCAGCCATCAGGCTTTATGAGTCCTTTGGCTTTAAGGTTGAAGGGCGCAGAAAGCAGTATTATGCCGACAACAGGGAGGATGCGCTGATCATGTGGCTCAGGTTGGAGTGAGAAGTGAAGGCTCCAGTTTTTCACTTCCAACTTCCCACATCTCACACCCAGCATGTCATCGCGGGGTACCGCGGTATCTCATATCGCAAACTCATATATTGGAGATAAGAAGGTAGCCATTTCTTATTCCAAACTCTAATCTCTCACATCCCACATCTATTTTGCGAGATGGCTTCGTCGACTTCGTCTACTCACAATTGCATACTAGAAGTGAGAGGTGGGAGGAGAGAGGTACCTCTAATATGTCATGGGGAATTCTCACATCTCACTTCATTTGCATAATCATATTATTATATGTCTTTTATAGAATATAGGGGTTGTCCTTATAAAACACAATGTTTTGGACGGCTTTTTTTGAGGTAAACCATGAGCAGGAAATGTATGGGAGGAAGTGATGTTATGCCAGTAAAACCGCTTCCCGCTTCAGCGCTCCGAAGAGAGTGCGATCCGTCATTATTTGATTTTGAAAATACCGGCGGGATTACGCCTTCCAGAGATCTGATTGGCCAGCAAAGGGCTGTTGAGGCCACCGAATTNGGNCTTGCCNTTGAGCTTGANGGCTATAACATCTATATGGCTGGTGAATCCGGGCAAGGGAAGACCCGCTATGCACTGGAATGTGCCCAAAGACAGGCAAGGGTCATGCCCGTACCCGATGATTGGTGCTATGTCTATAATTTCGATGACTCCAACCGTCCCAGGGCTATAAACCTTCCTGCCGGCATAGGTCGTGAGTTTAAAAAAGACATGGAAGAATTCGTAAGGATTATCGAGCAGGAGATCATAAAGGCTTTCAACGGCGATGAGTATGAAGC
>JGI24713J26584_10001493_pt1 | contig 17013 bp, 14 predicted proteins | sample BioPla4DNA1_FD_26584 | JGI IMG/M metagenome (IMG submission 26584) | reverse complement strand
ATAAGTTTAAAACTTACTATAATTTGTATCCAATAGTTTATAGGNCTTGCGCTATATTTCTTGCTTTATATTATTGCTTTATGTTATCGACAGATCAATTAGATTATTAGAATTGATTTATGGTGGGATTATAATTAGCGTTAGTATAACAAAAAAATTCTTTAGCTAGATAAAGGTATATTAATCATTTTTTATAAAAAACATTAATTATATATAAATAAAAAATGCGAAACAGGGGATTTATCCATTCCCCTATTTCGCAAGGCAATATTATCTAGGTCTTTACAATTCATCTTCTACGTCATGACTCTACACATAGCTTTAATTAATATTATATCTTTAGTCATTATGGATATAAGCATTATATTCATCAGCCCTTGTATTATTCTTTAATCTTAAGGCCTAACCAATATATCTTAATCCTTAAGATACTATCTGGTTGTTGTAGGCAAAGATAGTGGCTTGTACCCGGTCCTGTACCTCAATCTTTTTAAATATATTGGTTAAGTGATTTTTCACAGTCTTTTCGCTAATAAAGAGTTTTTCTCCTATTTCCTTATTGCTAAAGCCTGAGGCCACCAACGATAAGATCTCATATTCCCTGCTGGAGAGTAAGTCAATCTTTTCTAGGTCTCCACTGGCCATCTCCATCTCCTCTTCTTTTATATTTTCATTCAGGATCTTATTTAAGGATGCCCTTACTGGATACTCTCCCTTATATACACTTCTTATAACCTTAATCAGATTATTGCTGTTAATATCCTTAGATAAATAGGCATCGGCTCCTAATTTGATGGAATCGATTATGTCACCCCTGGCTAAAGAGGCTGATAGTATGATAAATTTACTCTTGATCCCTATATCCTTCACCCTCCTGAGTACTTCCTTCCCATCCATTCCAGGCATCTTTAAATCCAGCAGGATTATATCGGGATTGTAGATATTGGCTTTCTTTATGGCGGTTTCTCCGTCCCCGGCTTCCGATACTATGATTATATCCCTAGTCTCCTTTAGTATCTTCTTCAAGCCTTCTCTAAAAAGCCTATGGTCATCTACGATAAGTAACCTTATGGACACAATATACACCTCTAATTTAAATTGTATTGAATTTCAGCCTCTAGTAAGCTGGCCATCTCTCTATCTATCTTTTTGACCTCTCCCACATACTTATCTAGGTCATATAATTCATCTATGGTTTTATTAAAGAGTATATACTCTAAGGAATCCTTGATCTTTTTGATAACAAAGTTATCATCGTCTACCCATTTAAATTTATAGTAGTCAGCAAGAATAAGGCCTAAGGATTTGATAACCTGCCTCCTATCATAATTCTTCCTTATAAAGCGATTTATATCTATATTAAAATCCCTATAATAGTCTTTCTTCTCCCTGGCTTCCCTAATTATAAAGCGGATAAAGCCAATTAAACAGCTTTTCCCTGAGCAGCTTCCGCATACTTCATCCCCCAGGCAGATTTCATCTAGGGACTGCTTAATGGCTTCCGTCTGCTTATATAGTTTTTCCGCCGCCTCCTTCATAGCTGATGGACGGTTGGTGGCAGTTAATCTATTTAGAAGGAAAAGTTCTATGGCTCCAATTATTCCTATGAAAAGTATAATATTACTGGTAGTCAGGAATCTTTCTGGCAGGCTTTCTGCCAATTTAAATAGGCCGAAAACCAGAAAGACTATGGATGAGATAATCTTTACTAAAACATCTGGTATCCTATCTCCAACCTTACTTCCTACCAATATGCCGATGCCGCTGGTGGCAACCATGGCTGAGGAAGTTCCAAGGAGGATAAATATAGGGTATAGGGACTGGCTAGCTAGGGTCATGGCCGTAAGCTGGGTCTTATCCCCTAATTCACTGATGAAAAAGGCCAGGGCTACGGTAAAGATGGGACCGTAGGACCTATGGCCCTCGTAATCTTCCAACTCCTCATCCAGAAGGGCGGTTATGCCAAATAGGATGAAGAGAAAACCGCTGATGATCTGTAAAAGATTAAGTGGTATGAGCTGTGATATATACCTACCAAGGGCTATGGCCAGTCCATGGTTTAAGAGGGCCGCCAAGGCAATACCGGCCAAGACGTCCTTCTTCTTATATTGGGTGGCAAAGGTCATGGCTATGATCTGACTCTTATCTCCCATTTCTGCTGCAAATACTAGGAAAAATCCCTTGATCATTTCACTTATCATTGGTTCCTCTTACCTCTTCCATATGTTAATTATTTTTCATAAGTTAATTATTTTTCGTATACTATTATACCATTCTTTATAACTTTATCAGTATGATTAATTCCAAAATGATAAATTATATATTCAAGATTGGGGGCGTCAAAGATGACTAAATCCGCATATTTGCCAGGCTCCAAGCTTCCATACTCCTCCTCTATCCCCAGGGAGGCTGCCCCATTTATGGTAACTGCCGTAATTACTTCCTCCGGCGTAAGTTTCATTATAAGGGATGCCAGGCTCATAATCAATTGTATATTTTCCGTTGGGCAGGAACCTGGATTGTAATCGGTAGATAGGGCTACTGCCACACNCTCCTCTACCAACTTCCTTGCCTTGGCATATTTGCCAGTCTGCAGGTTAAAGCTGGTACCAGGTAGTAGGTTGGCTATAACCCCCCTTTCGGCCATGGCCTTAATTCCCTGGTCACTGGCGGCCACTAGGTGGTCTGCAGATATACAAGCTAGCTCGGCAGCCAGCTCTGCTCCCCCCAAGGGCTTAATCTCGTCGGCATGGAGCTTAAGGCCCAAGCCTAATTCCTTAGCTTTTAGCAGGATCTTTCTTGATTGCTGGATGGAAAAGACTCCCTCCTCGCAGAAGACATCACAAAACTTTGCCAGCTTCTCCTCTGCTACTATAGGAAGCATCTCTTCTATGATTATATCCACGAAGCTGTCAGGATAATCATGGTATTCTAAGGGAATGGCATGGGCTCCCATAAAGGTGGAGACTATATCAACAGGGTGGTCCTCATCTAATTTTTTAGCCACCTTAAGCTGCTTCAATTCCGTATCAAAGTCGCTGATGCCGTAGCCCGACTTGGCCTCAACCGTTGTTACCCCAAAGGACAGCATAATATCCAGGCTCTTCTTAGCCTTATTATAAAGTTCCTCAAAGCTTGCCTCCCTTGTAGCTTTGACTGTACTATGGATCCCCCCGCCCGCCTTAAGGATATCTAAGTAGCTGGCCCCCTTCAACTTCATGGCCAGTTCATTTTCCCTGGAACCACCATGGACTAAATGGGTGTGGGAATCTATAAGGCCTGGGGTAACGGTCTTACCCCTACCATCTAGGATGGTGGTGGATTCATCGATTTCAATATATTCCGGTAGCTTATCTCCAACATAGATGATCCTATCATCCTTTATGGCTACTATACCATTTTTTATCAGGCCAATTTGGCTGGCTTCCCTGCCAGCCCTTGGCCTGTTTTCTCCCTGCATAGTAATTAGATTATCTATATCCTTAATTACTAAAGTCGCCTTCATAGAACCACCTATTTCTCTCCTTAATCTCCAAGCCCAAGGCCTTACAAGCACTGAAGTTGGGTAGACACTGTATCAATCTAGCCATGGCNATCCTCCTTTACAAAAGCTTATCCACCAGTCTATCTATATAACCCTTATCTGCTAGCTGGGGTAGGGTGATATGGTCTGACCCCTTATAGAGTTGGTTATATTCCCTACAAACCTCTATGGCATTAGGATTCCTAGCCCATGCCCTCCTAGCCACTCCTCCCATAACATCCCATGGAATGGCACTCTTTAGGATTTCATCTACCCTCTCACTGCCGTCTAGGACCATACCGAAGCCACCGTTGATGGCCTTACCAATACCTACTCCACCACCATTATGCAGGGCCACCAGGCTCATGCCCCTAGCTGCATTTCCTGCAAAGCACTGGGTAGCCATATCGGCCATGATATTACTGCCGTCCTTGATGTTGGCCGTTTCCCTAAAGGGTGAGTCGGTACCCCCTGTATCGTGGTGGTCCCTACCCAGCATAACTGGTCCTATTTCTCCCCTTTTAATCATCTCATTGAACTTAAGGGCTATCTTAAGCCTACCTAGGGCATCTTGATAGAGGATTCTAGCCTGGGTACCAACCACCAGATTATTCTTATCTGCATCCCTAATCCAGATATAGTTATCCCTATCCTGGGCCCTCCTATTTGGGTCTATACACTCCATGGCTGCCTGGTCGGTCTTTAACAGGTCCTCCCGCTTACCACTTAGGCATACCCACCTAAAGGGGCCATAGCCATAGTCAAAGAGCATGGGGCCCATAATATCCTCCACATAGGATGGGAAGATGAAGCCCTCTGACTCATCATAGCCGTTTTTACAGATTTCCTTAACCCCTGCATCGTATACGGCCTTCATAAAGGAATTGCCGTAGTCGAAGAAGTAGGTTCCCCTATCCACCAGGGTTTTTATCAACCGGTAGTGTTTCACCAAGGACTTATTTACCTCTTCTATGAACCTAGCCTTATCCTTGGCCAGCATCTCCGTCCTTTCTTCAAAGGTCATCCCCTGAGGACAGTAACCCCCATCATAGGGTACGTGGCAGGATGTTTGGTCTGATAAGAGTTCTATATGGATGTTATTTTCCACCGCAAACTCCAATAGGTCTACTATATTTCCATAGTAGGCTAGGGCTAGGGCTTCTTTCTCTTCCATGGCCTTTCTAGCCCTCTTAAAGACCTGTTCTAGGTCGTCATAGCATTCATCGATCCAGCCCTGGTCTAATCTAGTCTGAATCCTGGAATAGTCCACCTCAGCTATAATGGCTACTCCCCTGGCAATCTTAGTAGCCTTACCCTGGGCTCCACTCATACCTCCCAGGCCTGAGCTGACGAAAAGGTGTCCCCTTAGATCTCCATCATCAGGGATACCCAGCTTCATCCTACCGGCATTTAATATTGTATTGTAAGTACCGTGGACTATTCCCTGAGGTCCTATATACATCCATCCCCCTGCTGTCATCTGGCCGTAGTTGGCTACCCCTAAGGCCTGGGCCTTATGCCAGTGTTCATGGTCATCAAAGGCTCCCACCATTAGGGCATTGGTGATTATGACCCTAGGGCTCATCTTAGATGACCTAAAGAGGCCTACCGGATGGCCCGAGGAGATAACTAGGGTCTGTTCATCTGTTAATTCCTCTAGGTACTTCTTCACCAGATTATACTGCATCCAGTTCTGAAAGACCTGGCCCGTCTCCCCATAGGTTACCAATTCGTAAGGGTAGAGGGCCACATCGAAGTCTAGGTTATTATCTATCATAAGCTGAAAGGCCTTACCCTCGATGCAGTTACCCTTGTATTCATCTATAGGCTTAGCCTTAATTGGCCCCTTTGGTCTAAAGCGGTAGCCGTAGATCCTGCCCCTGGTCATCAGCTCCTCTAAAAATTCTGGAGCCACCTCCTTATGCATCTCCTCTGGTACATACCTTAGGGCATTGGCCAGAGCCAATTTGATCTCTTCCTTATTTAAGGTCAATTCCCTCTTTGGTGCCCTTCTAATGCCTGGTACAAAATCCATATAAATACCCCCTTATTTTGGCTTAAAGTAGTTTACCAATACTCCTTTCCACTTCCTCTAGGAGTATGTTGGACTTAAGAATTTCATTACACCTATCTAAATCTTTATACATAACCCTGTCTTCTTCTAAGGCAGGGATGTTTTCCCTAATTATCCTATATACTATTTCTGTACCCTGGCCTAGGGCCTTTTCCTCCCTTAAATCGATGGCCTGGCAGGCGGCTAGGATTTCCATAGCTAAAACCCTTCTGGTGTTTTCCAAAATTTCCCCTGCCTTCCTAGCAGCTATGGTTCCCATGGAAACATGGTCCTCCTGGTTGGCTGAAGAAGGTATGGAATCTACGCTGGCTGGATGGGCCAATACCTTATTTTCAGACACTAGGGAGGCAGCGGAATATTGAACTATCATAAAGCCTGAATTTAAGCCTCCATTTTTAGTTAAAAAGGCTGGTAGGCCGTTGCTAAGCTGTGGATTAACTAGCCTTTCAAGCCTTCTCTCGCTGATATTAGCCAATTCTGCCAGTCCTATAGCTAGAAAGTCGAAGGCCAAAGCCATAGGCTGGCCGTGGAAGTTACCCCCTGATATAATCTCTTCATCTTCCGGGAAAATAATTGGATTGTCTGTAACGGAATTCATTTCTATTTCTACCCTTTCCTTTACGTAGCTAAAGCAATCCTTGCTAGCACCATGGACCTGGGGTGTACACCTGATGGAATAGGGGTCCTGAACCCTTAGTTCCCCCTGCCTTGTTATCATCTTGCTTCCCTCCAGGATGGCCCTTAGATTATGGCCGCTTGTGGACTGACCTGGATGGTTCCTAACCCTATGGATCCTCTCATCAAAGGCATCTATAATTCCCCTTAGGGCCTCTGTAGTCAAGGCCGCCGCCAGGTCGGAAATCTTACTTAGGTTTATACTGTCGTAGATAGCATGGGCTCCAATGGAGGTCATAACCTGTGTCCCATTTATTAGGGCCAGACCCTCCTTGGCCACCAGTTCTATTGGCTCTATCCCTGCCCTTTCCATAGCCTCCTTACCGGACATCCTTTCCCCCTTATATATGACCTCTCCCTCTCCCAGCATTACCAAGACCATATGGGATAGGGGGGCTAAATCCCCACTGGATCCTAGGGACCCCTTCTCCGGTATTATTGGGTGGACTCCCTTGTTTAACATCTCTATTAGGGTATTTAGGGTAGAAAGCCTAATACCAGAATAACCCTTGGCTAGGGCATTAATCCTAAGTAGCATAATCCCCCTTACAACTTCCTCAGCTAGGGGCTCACCCACTCCACAGGCATGGCTGATGATAAGGTTCTTCTGTAGCTGCTTACCCTCCTGGCATGTAATGGATACGTCGCTAAACTTACCAAAGCCGGTGGTAATTCCGTAAACTATTCTTTCTTCCTCCAAGTACCTATCTATTAGGGCTCTGGATTTTCTTATCCTTTCCTTGGCCTCCTCTGTTAGTTGGATTTTGTAATTTTTCCTGGTGATATTAATAAAGTCTTCAAGTGTTAAGCTGTTACCATCTATATATACTTGCATAATTTTCCCTCCTATTTGTTTAGCCTATTATTCAAGTAAAGTAGCAAAAAACCATAGCTAACGCTATGGTTTTAGGTCTTTTTCTATTTTATTGGATGTTTTTTTCCACTTCATATTTATCCTTCTTTCGAGAAGATTGCTTATAGAATATATTAATAATATATTATAACATACTATCTAAATATTACCCTATAAATATGGATTTATTAATGATTTTTAATTTTTTCCCCCGAAATAGTGAGTGGGGATTTATAGGGCTATATATAGTAATATTAATTTTATAATAGTATTTTTAAATAAGTATACCGAAAATAAAAATACCCCCTGTAGGTTCTAATGATAGACTCCTACTTGGAGGTATTTTTAGCTTGTGCTTGTTATCTTGTGCAATAAAAACTTGTAAAGGTGAACTTAATGGTCATTAGCACTAATTCCTTAAGCCTCTTGGCTTATCTTCTTACAAGATTCCCTTTCAATCAGCCTAATAGGTAGTACTATATGGGCTTCGTCGATTGGTTCTCCGATTAATTTCTTTAGGATCTTCCTAATGGATATAGCTCCTAGGTCATAGAAGGGCTCCTTAATGGTTGTTAGGGTTGGCCTGTAGATGGAAGCTACATTTATATCCCCATAGCCGGCTACGGAGATATCATCAGGTACATGAACCCCGTTGTCGTATAAGTAGTTCATCAGACCTATGGCTAGTTCGTCATGGCAGCAGAAGACTGCTGTAATTCCCTTTTCTTCCTTAAGCCTTAGGATTTCTCTGCCTATCTTATAGCCGCCGTCCATCAGGTAGTTGTCAATTTGTACCAAGATTGGGTCTTCCCCTATAGAAGCCATTGCTTCCTTGTAGGCCTTGATCTTCTCCTGCTCAATGGCTAAGTCTAACTTTTCCTGAGTTAAATAAACTATCTTCCTATGTCCCAGATCGATTAGGTAGTCCATCATCTTGGCAGCTGCCCTCTTGTTGTCTAGGGATATGGTAGGTAGTTCTGGTACGTTGTAGTATCTATTTAAGTACATGAATTCTACCTTGGTCTTCTTAATATAGTCTACTACCTTTTCATTTACTATCTCAGAAACTAAAATAATACCTTCTACCTGCTTAGTCTTCATAAGTTGAAGGAACTTAAGCTCCGTCTCCGCATCTCCATAGCTGGAGGATAGGATTATATCATAACCATACATCCTACCGATTTCTTCTATACCCCTTACTATTTGAGATACGTATGCCCTACCTATATCATCAACTATTACACCTATTAGATTGGATTTCTTAGTTACTAAGCTTCTAGCCACTTCATTTGGTTCATAGCCAAGGGTTTCAATGGCGTGTAAGACTCTTCTTCTAGCTTCTGGACTAACTGGTTTTGAGTCGTTGATTACCCTTGATACCGTTGAAATGGATACTTGTGCTAATTTTGCTACGTCTTTAATGGTAACAGCCATAATCTCCCTCCTCTTCTTATAGTCATGAATAAGATTTTCTAATTTACTGTCACGAATTTATAATCTGGTACTATTGACATTCTCAAAAATATCAAATTTAATGATTAAGAAATAACTGCAGCAAAGATATTGGTCAACAGCCTTCCTAGATTGTAGTCTTCAAAGTTAAATTCCTTTTCCCTCAAGGGCACCGATAGGTAAACTAACCCCATCACCAGCTTATCCCTGATTAGGGGGATCACCAGAATCGATTGCCACTGAGGTTCACCAGTTATAGGGTCTAATATATCCATATTATCCCAATCTACCAGATATTGGCCCTTTTTATTTTTAATGGCCCTATCTATTATCCCCATATTCAATCTAGGTGTTTTTACCCAATTTAACTTGGTTTCTAACCTTAGTTTTTGTATATTTTATCCTACCCTCTTCATATTTGATAAAGGTAGAGTATTCAGCTCCTAATAAGTCCATAAGCTCCCTGGTAAAGAGGGCTACCTTCTCCTCTTCTGTTTTATTATTTTCTACTAGGGTTGCAATACTCAAGATGGCAGATATGTTCACATTATCCCTATTGGGATTGCCTGTTAGGATGCCTTCCAACTTATCCTGACTATTGCTACCTTCTCCCATATCTATAGTCCAAACTACCGTATTGTTCTTACCCTTTTTAGTCTTTGCATGGTAAAGGGCTTGGTCAGCTTTATTGATCAGTTCCTTTTTAAACTGGCCATGGACAGGAAATTGTGATAGGCCTATACAAACGGATATCTGCCTTTCTACTTCAGGAATCTTTATACTAAAGATGCTCTTCCTGATCTTTTCGGCTATGGCCAGTCCTTCTTCGATATGGGTATCCAGAAGGATCACGATAAATTCTTCCCCCCCATATCTGGCTACCAAATCCGTAGACCTGATGCTATTTCTTAACTTCTGTCCTATTATAGATAATATATCATCTCCAACTAGATGTCCATAGGTGTCGTTAATGGCCTTGAAATTATCTATATCCACCATCAGTAGGGTAAAGCTACCTTGTTGCCTGCTGTATTCTTCTATTAGGTCTTCCAGCTGCTGGTCGAAAAATTTCCTTGTCAAAACCCCAGTCAACTTGTCGATGATAGTGATTTCCTTTAAATATCTATTTTCAGCATTTAGGTAGATTAACTTTTTCAGCTTCTTAATCAGCATCAACTGCTGGTATTCAAAGCAGTTTAGGTAGCTATCGGATTCCAGGTAGACATACAGCCTCTTCTTTTCTTCGAAGGAGGTATATTTCTTAATGGGGCTCTTCTTCCTTCGCTCATTTATAAGGCCTAGATTATCGTCTATGAATAGGGGTACACATATTAAGCTAACCACATCTTCCGGCAGTAGGTCTATATACTTACTATCTTCCATATGCTTGAAATTCCTGTTTAATAAGATGCCTATGGAACTGCGCTTTGACTGTATCAGTAGGTTCTCCCTGGGTAGAATCTCATCCCCTTCCTTCAAGGAAGACAGGATAGTATAGCTGCCCTCTTCTTCATCGTAGGATATGATAAAGCCTCTGGTGGCTAGGGTTTCATATCCTAGGAAGTTTAATATAAGGTCTAAGTTTCTTTTATCATCGAAGGTAAACTGGCTTATTAGGGCCTCCAGGGAATCAATCTTCTCATATTCAGCTTCACAATGGATAAGCCTATATTCATCTAAGGAAAGTTGCTTCAATATATCTACCAGGTCGTTATAGCGCTTATCCTGCCTATAGGCCTCATCTAGGGTCCTATAACTTATATCCTTCTTAAACTGGTATTTTATATATTTCCTTAGGTCCTCTTTTAGCCTGTCTCCATTCCTCTTTTTGATGAAGTGGTATCTGAGGAATTTGTCTTGGATCTTTTCAGCCCTCTTCATCAAGTTGTTGAGAGCCTTAAGGATGTTCCCTATTGCCCTCTTGTAATCTCCATACTTAAACCATAATTGGGCCAGGAACCAGTAGATGTATAGTCTGTATTCCTTTGATTGAACCCTGTCTTTAAAGTTCTCTATGGCCGTCAATTTATCAGTAGAAGGATCTAATACGGCTTCTATAGTTATCCTTAAGTAGGATAGGTCTTCATCTTCAAAGGCATTGTTCTTTTTATAGACCTCTACTGCCTCCCTGGCAAAGTCATAATCCTCAAAGCCGATGGCCAAAACGGCAATCCTCAAGAGTAGCTCCAGGGTCAAATTGTTCATTAGGGTATTTCTATATCCATCTATTATCTTTTCCAGGTTTTCCCTGTTGTAAACAGAAAATTTATATCCATTTATCAATTGGATATTAGTCTGGGCAATAATATATTCACAAGTTACAAAGTCCTTGGATATTTGGCTTAGTTGCTGGAAGAATTTTAAGGCCTCTTCGTATTTGCCATAGTGGTAGTGGTACTTACCCATGAAACTATAATAGGCTACTAGGATCCCACTATCCAAAATAGGCTCCTTATTGTTTAAATCCTTTACGTAATTATAGATCTTGTCGGCCTCAGCCAATTTTTCCATCCTGATATATACCATTCCCAGGTTGATGTTAGATAGGATTATACCCCTATATTCACCTATGGAGTTAGATAGTTCCCTAGATTTAAGGAAGTATTTTAGAGCCTCTTCAAATTTGAAATTACGGTAGTACATATCTCCTATGTTGCTGGAAAAGACTGAACTAAGCTTAATAAATTCAAATTTAGTAGCAATTTCATAGCCCTTTCTGAAATATTTTAGGGCTTCCTGGTCTCGTCCATATACATCGGCATAGATGTTGCCTAGATTATTTATGGGTATAATACCATCTACTGGATTTCCCTGGGATTCATAGAAGGCTATACTCCTATTTAGTAGTTCAATGGCCTCCTCAGGCTGGCCAACCAGGTATTTATATATGCCGTATAGGTTGTAGATATGGCCTAAATAAGTTGTAACACCTTCCTCCTCAGATAACTTTAGGGCTTTCAGTAGATAGCCTTCTAAAAGATTTAGTTTGCTCTTACCATAGGATATCTTGGCCTTATCTAGGAAGAGGAGAATTTTAGCTTCAATTAGATGGGGATTTTGTCCTATTATCTCCTCCATCTCTTTTATTAGATTTTCAGCTATATCCAATTGGTTGGCTGCAAAATAAACCTCTACTTGATGATGCTTAGCCTTGATGATATACTCCAGGTCCTGCCTCTCTATGGCTAATCTGTGTAACTTATTGATATATTCCCCCAGTAGGTCCGTATATCCCTTGGTCTGGTAAATATATATAAGGGTATCTAAGATTTCTAGTAAATATTCATCATCGGTGTTTATGGCCAATTGATAAGCATTTTCCCAAAGGAAGATGGAATAGGAAGTATATTTATTCTTCTGCCTATTAGCCTCTTCCAAGACCAGCTTTAAGGCAGTATCCATTTGGTTAGAATTTTTTAAATGGTGTATAAGCTCATCCATGATGAACTTAAGATTAGTATATTGGGCCATTATTGCCTTGGAAGCTAGCTTGTGAAGCTTAAGACGCCTGTCCTCATCTATCCTTGAATAGACCAGTCGCTTAAGCTCTATATAATAGATGCTTAAAATCTCATTGGTATCAATAAATTTATCGTCTACTATTTTTTCCTCCATTAGGGTGGCTATTATCCTATCCAACTCAACCTCTTCCATATCCAGCATAGATAAAAGAAGCTGCTTAGTCGTCATATCCTTAGATATGGCTATACACTCCAATACCCTATGTTCCTCTTCACTTAGGGATTCTAGTTGTCTCTTTATTAGCTGGTTTTCATCTATTGATATGGTGATAATGTCATAATCCTTTACCCTAGTCTCCCAAACTCCCTCAGGGGAAAGGTAGAGTTCCTTACGATTATAGAGATCCCTGATTATGAAGTAGATATAGTTAGGATTACCTAGGCTCTCCCTATAGATGAAGGTGGAGAATTCCTTAGGTATATCCTTGCTGCCCAGGATGTTTCTTACAAATTTATGGGTTTCCTCTTCATTTAGGTTGCTAAGTTCCATATGGAGTATGGATTCATCCTTTAGCATGGATGATATGCAGGTCCTAATACTTTCATCCCTTATCATTACCGGGTCTATGGTGGCCAGGATAGGGAAAATCCTGTTGTTTTCCATCTTGTTGGCCAGGTAATTGATGAAATTTAGCAGGTCTTCTTCCGCCATATAGATATCGTCTATGAGGATATAGACCACATTATCCATAGTTAGGTCTGTATAAAAATCAATTAGGCGGTTAACAATCCTAAATTTTTCTTCATTGGATTTCTGTCCTAGCCCTTGGACCTTTTTATCTTTACCTAAGAGTTCATTAAAATCATCACTATATTTTAAGATGATCTCATTACACGCATGTTTAAAGGAGGCCTTAAGTAGGCTGGACACAGTTAGCCCTGTAGGGGATAGGCTTTCCCTTCCCTTTAGGTGGATGACCGTCCTGTTACGCAAGCGGAATCTAAAGGCCAACTCCCCTAATAGCTTACTCCTACCAGAGCCTATACCACCTGATATAATGGCGCTATTGTACCTCTTTATGCCCTTGGCTAGGCTTTCATCTATCTCTAAAAGGGTATTAATCTCCTTCTCCCTACCAACTATTTTGGCATTTAATACCAGTTGGTCCCTTTCTTTAATTAAATCGCATTCATAATCTAGGTTGAAAGTGGTGAGGATGTTTTTAATATGGTCCCTTAGACTTATATTCCTCAAGGTAGGGTCTTTGTGGGTAAGGTTGGTTATGGTGTCTGTTAGAAGAGCCTTTTGATCATCAGTTAAGGGGAATCTAAATACATTCTTTTCTACCACATTCATATGAAGTCCCTGGAAGAGGAGGTACTTCATTAGCATTCCTAAAGAATAGTAATCCACATACTTATCTGCAGCATCATCTATTCTAAAAAGCTCCGGTGCTATAAATAACTCCGTCAGGTCATTATAATGGGAATAGAAGTAATCCCTAGTAATAGTTGCTAAATCCTTAATTTTTACTTGATTATCCTTAGTTAGGAAGATGTTAGTCGGGCTTAGGAGCTTATAGGAGTAGCCCCTGAAATGGAGGTAATCCATAACGCACATCAAATCTAGGATAACCTTAAGGCAGGCTTCAAGATCTAATTTTCTTCTAACTTCATGTAATTTAGGGCCTTCTACATATTCGTTTAAAACATAGTAGTACATGAGGGAGCCGGCCTTTTTTAAGTTGATGGTTTCAACTAGCTCAAATTCCTCTAATTTAACCAGACTCCTATTGTTTACGTTGACTAGGGTTTCAAACTCCGTAATAAAGTAGTCTAGAATCCTCTTATCCCTAGTGCCGTGGTAGATGGTAAGGAATTTAAGTTTTTCTTCATCTTGCAGGTCTTTGATGATGTAAGATTCATCAACTGTACCCTCATTAACGATATTGTAGACCCTAAATCTATTATTGATAAGCTTCATCAAAATTTACCCCTTTTCCAATAATTCTAACTAATCATCACTGCCTATGGACTCGTACAGGATCTGGAGCTCCCTCCTTAAATTTTCCATCTCTTCTAGCTTATAGTGGGAGATTTTTCCCCTTAAATACTCCCTTCGCTTTATTAACACCTTTTCTAAGATCTCATGTCCCTTTGGCAGTACTTCCACTATTACGACCCTCTTATCCTTTTCACTTCTTTTTCTAGCTACAAGCTGGGTCTTTTCCATCCTGTCGATTAAGTCAGTTATAGTGCTGCATGCAAGCGACATCTTTTGGCTTAGATCACCTATAGTCAATTTCCCGTGATGGATTAGAATCTGCAGTGCGTGAAATTGAGGTATGGTGATATTTTCTTCTAGTATGATCTCTCTCCCTTTTTTCCTGATGGTATAATCTATCCTTCTTAAATATTTTTCAATCTCCGCTACCGTTTCTTCTATTCTATCCTTATCCTCGCTCACCTTTATCACCTCTTCTTAAGAAACGAAGATCTTCATTCCCTTGTGTACTACCTGGAAGGTCTTAGGCAACTTGCCTCCATATTCCCCATCTATATCTATAGTTACGTCCCTGTCACTTTCTACTTTTATCTTATTGGTCTTAAAGTAGACTACATTAGGATGGTTAATATGGTCCCCCCTTAGGATCATAAAGAAAATGTTGGCTATCTCCCCTATATCAGAATCCTTGATAATCAGTACGTCTAATAGTCCATCTCCTACTTCAGCTGCCGGTGCTAGCTTTTTAAAGCCACCGATGGATGAACTATTGGAAATTAAAAATAATAAAACCTTATCTTCTAAGGTATATTCTTCACTTTCAAACTTCATATGGATAGGCTCAATTCCCTCTGTGACGAATTCCCTCAGGCCTTCTAGGTAATAGGCTAGTCTACCTAATCTAGCCTTGGCTTCAGGCTGTACCTGATAACCTACATTAGTCAAAAGTCCACCTGCCGCCACGTTTACGAAGTAGTTGTCACCTACTTGGCCCAGGTCTATATCTATTATCTTTCCTTTTTTTATCATATTAAAGAACTCGCTTGCCTTAGTAGGGATATTCATATAGTTTGCAAAGTCGTTTACAGTCCCTGATGACAGGATGGCCACTGGTATCTTCCTTTCACTATTCATTATACCCCTTGCCACTTCATTTACCGTGCCATCGCCACCGGAAACTATAATAAAATCCCAATCTTCCTTACAAGTTCTAATAGTTTCCTTCATAGCATCGTCTTTTCCCTTAGTGAAAAACTTAGCCACAGTATAACCATCATCTAGCAGTAATTTGCTTAAAGCATCGATTTTTGCTTCTGCAGTCTGTCTTCCAGATGAAGGGTTAACTATAAACTTCACTCGTCTCATTTTATCCGCCTTTCACTTTATAGTTTGCTGATTTTTAGTTTTTCATTTAGTTTGATAAATATTGCCATATCTTATAATATAGTATATCAGTAATTTTACCATTATCAACAAAAAAATATCTATAGACAAATAAGAGAGCCCCTTAGGGCTCTGGTGTTGAATGAAAACTAAATCTATTTTTTCAACTTATTCTTAATCAATTCAAAGACTTCCAGGATTAGATGAATGTAATCTGTTATAGTCTTGGTCCCATACTTAAAGGCTATGGCAGTGTCTGCTATACTTTCAGCTACTTCATCTACAGTATCGCTTACCCTTTCCGTCGTATCCTTAACGGTATTGGTAATGGAAGCGGCCTGTTGTGAAATACAGTTAACATTCTGTACTAGGCCGGTTATCTCAGGAGTCAATTGATTTAGGGCGTCCTTAGCTTCCCTAGTAATCTCATTTACATTATAGCTTATGTCTGGCAATTGTTTAATAGTAGTCTCCAATTCATTTAAATTGGAATCGATTATATCTCTAGCTTGACCTAAAATTCTGTTGATCTTGCTTAAGACTAAAATAAAATAAGTACCGACCCCTATACCTATTAAGTAAAGTATCAATCTAAAAAGGTCCTGTACCGTCAAGTTGGCATCCATAGGTCTCCCCCTTGTCCTTAGTTTTTCTTATCTTCATCGTGGGTTACTAGCACTAATCTTACTCCTTCTTTATACTATACTTTTAAGCTTTTATTTTATCTCCTTCTTTAATTCATCGGCCTGCTCACCAATGGCTTCACCTATTTGAACCATGCCATCTCCTACTTCTTCTAACACATCAGCTGTTTCTTCCTTAAGTTCATCCTTTAAAGTCTTAGTAGCCTTCATGTTCTTTTCCTTCATGGCCATAACATTAGTTTTTACATCTGTAACAATCTTGTCTGTAAATTCCTTAGTCTTGGTCATTGAATCTTGTACAGTAACTTTTACATTTTCTGATAGTTCCTTGGATTTATCTGCTATCTCCTTTCTGGTCTCCTTACCGGATTTGGGTGCAAATAAAATACCTGCCAGTGCACCTACAGCAGTACCTAATACTGTACCCTTTGCTACATTTTTCGCTACTTCCATCTTCCTTCTTCTCTCATACTCTTTTCTCTTCTGTTCAATGAGGTTTTTAATCATAAGAATCTCCCCTTTACTCTTTTCTAATTACATACCCTATAAATATATTATACAATCAAATTGGCTAATGTTTCCATTAAAATTTTTTAAGCAACTTCTGTAACTCTGCTGCTTGGAGACCACACTGCTCGGCATACTCCCTAAATAGGTCTGCTGCCTCCATGTCATCTACTTCCTTTGAAAGGTTCTTATAGTCCTTTATAATCTCCTGAATATCTAAGATCTTCTTCTTGATTTTCTCCTTAGTATTTAATTCCATAAGATTACCTCCAAATATTAATATATTATCTTGTAGTACTTATGTTTCCAATAATAGACTAATTTATACATTTATCTTGTTGTGAACTACCTCCACCTATAGAGGTGGTGGCTTCGTGGTCAATACTCCCATCGGAGCAAGTTTACCCACGCTCAAAGGGCTGTTCCATCCCCATAT
>JGI24713J26584_10001455_pt1 | contig 17275 bp, 16 predicted proteins | sample BioPla4DNA1_FD_26584 | JGI IMG/M metagenome (IMG submission 26584) | reverse complement strand
TTTATGATGCATTGCAGACAGGTGTAGATGTTGCAAACCTTAAAGAATATGTGGATGAAAATTTGGCAACTAAGCCTTATGTTTTAATCTTGGGTCACGAACATGGTGATCATACTGCCCAGGCACCTAACTTCCTAAAGGCTGGTGTTGAAGTATACTTAAATAAGCGGGGCTGGTCTGCTACTGCAGGTTCAGGCGGTCCTTTTACTCCAGTATTTCCAACTGCAGAAGACCAGGCTAAGGTTAAGGATATAGAAGAAGGAATGCAGTTTGACCTAGGTGGCGGTATAGTATTTGACGTTTATGCAATACCTGGCCATGCTGATGGTAATGTTGCATTGCATGACAAGAAGAGTGGTCTTTTATTCGCATCTGACTTCTATGGCTGTACTCGTGCTGGTTCTGCGGATAATGTAGGTGTAAGTGGAATGAAGGCTGACTTGCTCCTTTCATTTGTACAGCAGGTTTATTCTAAATATACAAAAGATGGCGGTAAGGTAACCATGCTATTTACAGGGCATGATGAGTATCCACTTGGAGATTATAATCTAAGACTTTTCGAAGCAGCACTTCAGCAAGTAATAGATAATGGTGAAGCAGGATGTACACCAACCCTAAGAACTAATGACGCACCAAATTCCAGGACAACAATGATAGGTGACATGTGGAAGGATGGAACTAACTGGATAGCACTTAAATTAGCAGGTATAATGGGAGATGATACTGAATACCTTACAAACAATGAAGTTGCAAACTATAATGGAAAAGATGGATATCTGAAATATTCAGTACTATCCAATATAGNAATTGAAGGCGGAGAACTGGTTGGAACAACTGTTGAATGGGGTCCACCAAAAACATTCCAATGGGCTGGCAAGGAAATAACTGTTCCAACTGCTTTAGAAAACAGATTTGATCCTTGGACATTTGAGTATACTATAAATGTACCAAAGTCAAATAAAACTATTACTGTTATACCAACAACAATGTCCACAAGGGTTACTTCAATCAAATTAAATGGTGAAGAGATAGGCTATGGTTCAAGAAATGAAATACCTGTAACTGACGGCACTGTATTTACAATTACTGTTGTAGCCCCAGACAATGTTACTACAAGTACTTATACCTTCACAGTAAATCAAAAATAGCTGAATACAACTGGTAAAATAAAACAGGAGCTATATTTGCACAAATATAGCTCCTGTTTTATTTGATATGAGACAGATAACCGTCCCCTGTCTTGAAAAATATTGGTTCGTTTTTGGGAAATATGTTCATATTATAGAGTAGAAGAAATAATAGGAGGAGATGATTTGAAAAGATATCATAAGCATCTTGTACTGTCTATTTTGCTAATACTATTTCTAACTAGCTGCAATGTAATTAACAGGACTCCCACTTTGGTAGTTGATGATTACAATGGAATTGACTTAAACATGATACATAAATATGAAATTGAAGTGGACTTTAACCCTATTAATAAAACCTATACAGGCTACCAAAGGCTTACATATGTAAATAATACTAAAGCTACATTAGAGGAAGTGTATTTCCACCTGTATCCTAATGCCTATAAAAGACTGGAAACTGCACCAATACTTTTTAATGAAGATACTTTATCCAAAGGATATGTTCCAGGATATATAGAAATTAAAGAAGCCAAGGTGGAAGGGGAAGAGGCAGACTATTTTGTTGAAGGACAGGGGGACACCATCCTTAAGGTAGATTTATCAGCACCCCTTAAAGATAGGGAAAAGATAGAAATAGAGCTAAGATATGAAGGTAAGCTCCCCTTAAACATAGATAGATTTGGATATGGAGAAAATGTATTTAATTTTGGCAATTGGTATCCCATAGCCTGTGTATACGATGATAGTGGATGGAATTTGGATCCTTACTATAGTTTAGGAGATCCTTTCTATAGTGATGTAGCTAATTATAATGTCAAAATTAAAGTACCAAAGGATATGGTAGTAGCTTCAAGTGGAACTATAGTTAGGGAAAAAAGGCATAGGGATAGAACCATATATCATATAGAAGGGAGTTTAATAAGGGACTTTGCCTGGGTAGCCAGTGAAGACTTCTTGGTTATGGAGTCCTATGCAGGAGATACTTTAGTTAAACTATATGCCCTGGAAGAAGATGAAGCTGCAGCAAAAATTGCAATGGAGGCTGGGATAAAATCCCTGGAGTTATTTAGTACCTTATTTGGTAAATATCCCTATGGAGTCTATTCCATAGTAATGACAGGATTTCCTACAGGTATGGAATATCCTGGCATAGCTTTTATAAACAAGGAATACTATAGTGAAAGCTATAAGGACTATCTGGAACAGGTAATAGTTCATGAAACTGCCCATCAATGGTGGTATGGTGTAGTTGGAAATGACCAAATAGACGAACCCTGGCTGGATGAAGCCCTGGCTACCTATTCAGAAGTCATATATATGCACAATATATATGGAGAAGGGGCAGGTAAAGATTATTATAGATATTACTTTCAACTTCCTTATGAATATATGGTTGACAATATAGAAACAGATGGAAGGATATTAAAATCCCTTGATGATTTTATAAGCTGGGATGAATATGGCCTATTGGTATATACAAAGGGAGCCATGTTTATAAATTCCATACGGGAAGATTTTGGAATGGATACCTTATATGACATATTAAAAGAATACTATGGCAGATATAGATTTACTTTTGCAAAAACAGAGGATTTCATTCATATATGTGAGGAGGTAACGGGCAGGTCCTTCCAGGATAGATTCAATAATTGGTTTTTGGGAAATAAAAATGGAGGGATTTGAACCCTCCACTTTAATTAATATTTATGACCAAAACCGCCAAATAGAATTACCAATAATAGGAAGAAGAACAATAGGCTGCTATCGTCTCCGTCCCAGAATCCTCCTCTTCTTCTTTCAGTCATATAAATACCTCCTTTGAATATATTGATTTAGTATTTTGCCTAATACATTATATAGATGTGGGCTAAAATGTGTTACTGTAAAAGCTTATTAATTGCTAAATATGGCTTATATTTCAAATCAGTCCAATTCAAATAGTAAATTGACATTTAAAAATAGATATTATATAATATATTAGCAAGAGATGTGCATCCGTAGCTCAGTAGGATAGAGCAGCGCCCTCCTAAGGCGTGTGTCGGGGGTTCGAATCCTCTCGGGTGCACCACATTTATTTTTTGGTGATTTTATGGATGAATTTTATATGAAAAAAGCCTTGGAGGAAGCTTATAAAGCTTTTANTATGGGTGAAGTACCTGTAGGTGCCATTATAGTAAAAGATGGCAATATAATAGGCAAAGGTTTTAATCAAAGAGAAACTTTAAAGGACCCTACAGCCCATGCAGAAATCCTGGCCATAAAGGAAGCCAGTAAATCTTTGGGTGGCTGGAGGCTTTTGGGCTGTACAATGTATGTAACCTTAGAGCCCTGTGCCATGTGTGCAGGAGCCATAGTCAATTCTAGAATAGAAAGGCTGGTAATTGGTACCAGGGATTTGAAAAGAGGTTGCTGTGGTACCGTAGAAGACCTAACTAATCATCCTAAGTTTAACCATAGATTAGGAGTGGAATTTGGGGTTTTAGAGGAAGAATGCAGTAGTATATTGTCTAAGTTCTTTAAGGAATTAAGAGAAAAGAAGAAGTAGAAAAACTTTTCAAAGATCTTGAAAGTTTTTCTATTTTTTTGGACGTTTTTACCTTCTATTTCGTTTTATAAGTGACAGNAGGAAAAAGTAGGAATAGATTAAGTGAAAGGAGTATTAAAATGGTTAGAATACCTCAAAACCCCCTTCTATTTGGTGACAGTTTATGGTTATATGACTGGGATGANCAGGTACCTAAGTATAAGGCAAATAAAAAAAGGTTGGAAAAATTTTCAAGACTATTTTATTACAATTCATATCATAATAAATTAGCAGCTAATAAAAGGAAANGGAAAGNNATAAAAGAATTTAAAGAGGAAGTACTATATGCCAACATGGGAGATTTAAAGTTGTAAAAGGAAGAAGTTTACCTTCTTCCTACTTTTGTGTTATAATATTTGGGTAAATACATTGGAGAGATGACCGAGAGGTTGAAGGTGGTGGTCTCGAAAACCACTGTGCAAGAAATTGCACCGAGGGTTCGAATCCCTCTCTCTCCGCCAAATATTTTTAAATATGTGAATAATTCAGAAAATTTATTGACACTGCCCCTTTTATAGGTTATATTTAAAATANAATTACAAACAAGAAGGGGATTTTATGATAATTGAAGCANTTNTAGCACGAATGGTACCCTATATTGCCGGTATATTAGAGGGGATAGGGGTAATTGTTGTAATCATAGCATCCTATAAGGCAGCTATTAAATTCATAAAGCGCAAGTTTATTTTTCATGGAGATGACAGTATAAGAATTGAATTTTCCATGGGACTAGCCTTGGCTTTAGAATTTAAACTGGGAGCTGAAATATTAAAAACTGTAGTAGTAAGAACCTTGGATGAATTTCTTATATTGGCAGCAGTTACTTTATTAAGGATAATTATAAGNTTTGTAATACATTGGGAAGTAAAAGCTNTGGAAAAANATCAAAAAGTAGAAATAGTAGAAATTAATGGAGAAAATAATAAAGATGTGGCAGAAGATGATGTAGACAGTGCTGATGGTATAAAATTAATATAAAAATAAGAAGACAAAAGGCGAAGATATATATGAAGGAAAAATATCTTCGCTTTTGATTTTTTGAGAAAAAAATAGATTTAATAAGAAAGATCAAAGAAAGTCAAAAAAATTAACAATATTTGCCTTTTACTATTTCTTATCATAATATTTGATACTTGAATAAGAATATATATGATGATATATTTAAAGTAAAGTCAAAGAAAGTCAAAGTAAAACCGGGAGGAGGATAGTATGTTTGGATTAACACCCTACAGAAATAGAAGAGGCCTATCAAGAAGAATATTTGACATTGACAGAATATTTGATGACATGCTTGATGAGCTGGACTATAGATTCTTTTCCTATAATCCAATGAGAGTGGACATTAAGGAAACTGATGACAAATACTTATTAGAGGCAGAATTACCAGGTGTCAACAAGGATGACATAATTATTGAAGTAAGAAATGATATCATGACAATTTCTGTTGAAAGAAATGAAGAAATTAGGGAAGAAAGGGAAAACTATATTAGACGTGAAAGAAGGTTTGGTTCTTTTAGAAGAAGCTTCCCTGTTGACGATGTAGAACAGGATAAAATTGATGCAAAATTTGAAAATGGAATCTTGTATCTGGAATTGCCAAAGAAAAAGGATTTTAGGGGAAAAACCAATAGGATTAAAATAAGATAGGCACTTGAAATTTTCAAGTGCCTATCTTATTTGTGTTCTTCTAATAACTTTTGTTTTATATCCCATAAGGGTTTAGATAAGTCTACAAAGTATTCATGGGGATTTTCAAAACGTTTTACTTCATCCCATAGGGTATCTATTTGTTCTTTGCAATACTTTCTAATTTCATGTATATTAGGTGATTGGTAAATTTGTTTTCCTTGATCAAATATTTTTACTAAAAGTTTTCTTGCATAGAAATTGGTTACCATCTTTCTCTTCCAGGTGTAAAGGGGATGGAATATTTCATAGGGTTTTGTATCGTCTATTTCCTCATCATGTAAGGTTATAACATCAGCAATGGCCTTGCCAGTGTCCTGTCATATAGCCTATACAATTGCTTGAAGCCTGGATTTGTAATTTTTTCTACATTTTCACTAACCTTAATTTTAGGTATAATTTCCCCATCCTTACTTTCTACAGCCGTTAGCTTATATACCCCACCAAATATTGGATCTGATTTAGATGTAATAAGGTTTTCCCCTACGCCAAAGGAGTCAATTTTTGCCCCCTGATTTAATAAATCCCTTATTGAATATTCGTCTAATCCACTAGATGCGACAATGGGACAATCTTCAAATCCTGCTTCATCCAGCATCTTTCTTGCTTCCTTAGATAGGTAGGCAATATCACCACTATCTATCCTAATTCCTTTTGGTCTATAGCCCCTTGGAACTACTTCTTCCTTAAAAGCTTTAATTGCATTTGGCACACCAGATTTTAAAACATTATATGTATCTACCAATAAACGCAGTTATCTGGATAAAGTCTTGCATAGGCTCTGAAAGCATCTAATTCTGTAGGAAATAGTTGAATCCAGCTGTGGGCCATTGTTCCCAGGGCAGGTATATTAAAATCCCTGTCAACAATAGTACAGGAGCTACCTGCAACTCCCCCTATATAAGCAGCCCTTGCACCTAAAATTGCCCCTTCATATCCTTGAGCCCTTCTTGCACCAAATTCCATGACAGGTCTACCTTGTGCAGCCCTTACTATTCTATTGGCTTTTGTGGCAATAAGGCTTTGGTGGTTTACAGTTATTAAAATCATAGTTTCTACTATTTGTGCCTGGATTATGGGTCCTCTAACTATTACAATAGGTTCTCCTGGAAATATGGGGGTTCCTTCAGGAATAGCCCATACATCACACTTAAATTCAAAGTTTCTTAGATAATCTAGAAATTCTTCGCTAAACATCTTTTTAGATCTAAAGTATTCAATATCTTCTTCTGTAAACCTTAGATTGTTTAANTATTGTATAAGCTGTTCAACACCGGCCATTATAGCAAATCCACCATCATCTGGGATACTCCTAAAAAACATGTCAAAATATGCAATTGTATCCTCCATGCCATTTTCAAAGTACCCATTTGCCATGGTGAATTCATAAAAATCAGCTAACATACTTAGATTCTTTTTTTCTTTCCAATCAATGTTTGTCATTGTTAAAATCTCCTTTATCAATCTTTATAAAAAGTTCCAATATGTTTACAATAATTATAACCTATAAAGTACAAATTTTAAAGTACAATAAAAGCGTACTTTAAANAGTACGCCTGAAAATTTCCAATTTTATTTATTTTAAAAGGACTGTCTATTTAGTAGCTTTTTGCCTTTTTCAGTTATAGTTATTGTATTTATTGGAACCTTGTTACATAAGCTAGAAAAGGAGCAGCCACTACATTTCATATTACAAGTACTAGTATTTTCTTCTTTTATATATCCCATTCTGTTTAAATCAGAAAATATTTGTTCAATAACCTCTTCTGTTGTATTTAATTCCTTGGCTATATGGTATTTAGATACATATTTGCTATCCTTAATTTTTTTCAAAACTTCCTTTAACAATCTATCATCTCCTAGAGCTTAACCTAAACCTACAGCAGTTCCCACTTGATATACAAGAACTGATACTAACCATGCTATAGCAAAGCTGTATAAGGCACTAAATACAGTCCATTTAAGGGAGCCTGTTTCTTTTTTGATAGCACCTAAGGTTGCAGCACAAGGTGTATATAATAAGGTCATCACCATAAAGGACACAGCTGAAAGTGGAGTGAAGGCTGATTGAATTGCATTTATAAGTGCTGNACCTTCTTGAGCTCCAGCATAAACCATACCCAATATTGCAACTACAGCCTCCTTGGCAGCTATTCCTGAAAACAAGCCTACGGCTGCCTGCCATGTTCCATATCCTGCCGGAGCAAATATTGGAGCAATTAAGGTTCCAATTTTCCCAAGTATACTTTCCTGGCTATAGGGCTCTACACCAANAGGAAGCATTGCTAAGACCCATAACAAGGCTACAACAAAGAATATTATTGTACCAGCTCTTACTAAAAATTCAGATACATTATCCCACATATTTCTAAGGACATTTCTTATTGTAGGCATCCTATAGGGAGGTAATTCCATAATAAAGTAGGATGATTCTCCCTTAAAGAGGGTTTTACTGAATATTTTAGCCATCAATAAGGCTATAAATATTCCTAGAAAATATAGGCTGAAGAGTATTATTCCACCATGGTTTGGGAAAAAAGCCGATATAAAGACCAGATAAATTGGAATTCTAGCACCACAAGACATAAATGGATTTATTAAGATAGAAATCATTCTGTCCTTTTTATNTTCTAAGGTTCTTGTGGACATAACACCAGGGACATTACATCCGAATCCTATAATCATGGAAATAAAGGATTTGCCATGAAGTCCTAGGGCCCTCATTATATTGTCCATTATATAAGCAGCCCTGGCCATGTATCCACTATCTTCAAGAATTCCCATCAGCATATANAGAACCACTATTAATGGCACAAACTCTAATACAGTTCCTATACCACCTACAATTCCCTCAATAAAAAAGGATATTAACCAATCTGGTGCATTAATCCTAATAAGAATATTTTCTACACCTGCACCTAATATTTCAACTGCTGCACCAACATATCCTCCCAGCAATTCTTCCCCTATTGCAAAGGTTAATTGAAATACAATGAACATTATAAGTCCAAAAATAGGTAAGCCTAAAAATTTATGGGTTATTACCCTGTCTATTTTATCTGAAAGGGTTTCTATTTGTTCCTCAGGTAATTTTACNGCTTCTCTGGTTATTCTATTAATATACTCATATCTTTTATTTATGATTTCCAGTTCATAATCCTCTTCNTTTTCTCNCAGGTCCTTTAAGAAGCTTGTTTTGTTTAAAGCATAGTCTTTTTCTAATTTACTTATGACATATGGGTCTCCTTCTAAAACCTTTACTGCAACCCAGTCTGTGGGATAGTCCAGATCAAATTTACTTAAAACTGCCTTTATATTCTCAATTTCCTTATCTATACTTTCTCCATAGCTAATATGAGCCTTATAGTCTACGTTATCATCTATTAATTCTATAGCCTTACTTACTAATTCCTCAATGCCCTTCCTTTTTGAAGCTATGGTAGGAACTATGGGCACACCTAATTTTTGGGATAGAGTATTGATATCTATCTCTATTTTCTTTGCCTTAGCTTCATCTATCATGTTTAATGCAACTACTACCTTAGCCCCCATTTCTAAAAGTTGGGTAGTAAGGTATAGATTTCTTTCNATATTAGTTGCATCCACTACATTTATTACAACATCAGGATTCCCTTTTAATATATAATCCCTTGCTATAATTTCATCTTCAGAAAAAGAACCTAAACTATAAGCACCAGGCAAGTCAATAATAGTATACTGCTTGTCCTTATATTTAATACTTCCTTCCTTCTTTTCAACAGTAACCCCTGGCCAATTACCAACACGTTGATTTGAACCAGTTAGGGCATTGAACAGGGTCGTTTTGCCACTGTTAGGATTACCAACTAGTGCTATTGTATTCATACTAACCACCTTCTAATTTACCACAATTATTTTTTCTGCTAATCCTCGCCCTAAAGCAATTTTATTCCCGTATATAGAAACAATGACAGGTCCTATATCATTTTTCACAACCTTTATTTTAGAGCCAGTATTTAGTCCCATTTCATAAAGTCTTTTAGTAGCCATCATACCTGCATTAATTTTTTTAATTCTACAATTTTTGCCTGGACCTAATTTAGTTAAGGCCATAGTTTCCACACAATTCTCCTCCCATTCAATGGTACTGATAATCATTCTCAAGCTGTTATTATATTAACACAAACCATATATAAAATCAATATATAGAGGAAATATTAAATGAAAAATATATTTACAAAAATTAATTTTTAATATATAATATAAACACACCCCCCTGGAGGGGGGATTGGAAGGAGGATATATATGGCAACTAGAAAGGTTACTATAGATGTTTTAGGCATGACCTGTGCAGCCTGTTCTGCCAGGGTAGAAAAGGCCTTAAAGAAGAAAGAGGGTGTAATTGATACATCTGTAAACTTGCTTCAACAAAAGGCCAATGTAGAATTTGACGACCAAAAATTAAAGGTAAAAGACCTTGTAAACACCATAGAAAAAACAGGTTATCAGGTACCCCTTGAAAGAAGGACCCTTTTAGTGGAAGGTATGACCTGTTCCGCTTGTTCTGCCAGGGTGGAGAAGGTATTAAGCAGACTGGATGGGGTAACATATGCCAATGTAAATCTTTCTACTAACAAGGCAGTAGTGGAGTTTCCCTCTGGTGCAATAGAAGACCAAGTACTTATAAAAGCAATAGAAAAGGCAGGATACAAGGCAGAGGTTGAAGTTGAAAGGGATGTAGACAGGGAAAAGGAAATGAGGGAAAAGGAGATAAAATCTCTAAAAAGATCCTTCATTGTGTCCGCCATATTTTCCCTGCCTCTCTTTTCAGCCATGTTCTTCCATATGGCAGGAAGGCATAATATACTAACAAATGGATACTTTCAACTGGTATTGGCTACCTTCGTCCAATTTGTAATAGGCTCCAGATTCTATACAGGTGCATATAAATCCTTAAGAGGCGGGGGAGCCAATATGGATGTATTGGTGGCCCTGGGAACTACTGCAGCTTACTTTTACAGTATTTACAATTTAATAATAGGTGTTGATGAGTTTTACTTTGAAGCTTCAGCAGTAATCATAACCCTAATATTATTGGGTAAAACCTTTGAAGCTGTAGCCAAGGGAAGGACNTCTGAAGCCATTAAGAAGCTAATAGGCCTTCAGCCAAAGACAGCAAGGGTTATAAGGGATGGAGAAGAAGTGGATTTACCTATAGAGNATGTTGTAATAGGTGATATTATAGTAGTTAGACCTGGTGAAAAAATACCTGTTGATGGAGTTATAGTTGAAGGCAACTCNTCCATTGATGAGTCTATGATAACTGGTGAAAGTATACCAGTAGATAAGTCTGTAGGAGATGAAGTTATAGGAGCTACAATTAATAAATTTGGTTCCTTTAAGTTCAGAGCAACAAAGGTAGGAAAGGATACGGTGCTTGCCCAAATAGTAAAGTTAGTTGAAGAGGCTCAAGGTTCCAAGGCACCTGTTCAAAGGCTGGCAGATAAGATTTCAGGCATATTTGTGCCAGTAGTTGTAGCCATTGCACTTGTTACCTTGCTAGGATACTATCTAATAAAGGGAGATTTTAATACAGGCCTTATAAATGCAGTGGCAGTTTTGGTAATTGCCTGCCCCTGTGCTCTAGGTTTGGCCACACCTACAGCCATAATGGTGGGAACTGGTAAGGGTGCNGAAAATGGTATACTGTTTAAATCTGGTGAACATCTTGAAAAGGCCCATGAAATGGATACAATAGTATTTGACAAAACAGGAACCATAACTAAGGGAGAGCCGGAAGTTACAGATATAGTACCCATTGGAAATATGGACAGTGATNAGCTTCTTAAAATAGCAGCATCTGTTGAAAAGACTTCAGAACACCCCCTAGGCCAGGCCATAGTAAGAAGGGCTGAAGAAAAGCTTCTTATGATAGAACAAGCAAAGGAATTTACTGCCATACCTGGAAAGGGAATTAAGGCTGTACTTGAAGATAAAACTGTATATGTAGGCAATAGAAGGCTAATGGAAGAAGAAAATATTGATGTAAAATCCTTAGAAGAAAATCTGTCCCAATTGGAGGAAGAAGGTAAAACTGCAATGCTGGTAGCAGTTGATGGGAAGGTAGCAGGAATTATAGCAGTGGCAGATAAGATAAAGGAAAATTCAAAAGAAGCCATTAAAAAACTAATGGATATGGGACTGGAAGTATATATGATAACCGGTGACAATGAAAGGACTGCCAGGGCTATAGGAAAACAAGTAGGAATAAGGAATGTACTGGCAGAGGTACTACCAGAAAATAAGGCAGAGGTAGTAGAAAAGATTAAAGCTGAAGGCAAGAAGGTTGGAATGGTAGGAGATGGAATCAACGATGCTCCAGCCTTGGTAGCTGCAGATGTAGGCTTTGCCATAGGAACTGGTACTGATGTAGCTATAGAGGCTGCAGATGTTACCCTTATGAGGGGAGATTTGATGGCTATAGTAACAGCTATTAGATTAAGCCATAGGACCATGAGAACCATAAAACAAAATTTATTCTGGGCCTTTTTCTACAACACTGTAGGAATACCCTTTTCAGCCCTGGGATTTTTAAATCCTATGATAGCAGGGGCTGCCATGGCCTTTAGTTCTGTATCAGTAGTTACTAATTCATTAAGATTAAGAAATTTTAAATAAAAAATAAGGAGGAAGCAAGATGAAAAAAACAATGTTAGTAGAAGGTATGTCATGCAATCACTGTGTTATGGCGGTAACAAATGCCTTGAAGGAAGTTGAAGGAGTATCTGGTGTAAATGTGGATTTAGATAATAAGAAAGTTGAAGTAGAGGGAGAAAACCTGGTAGATGACAAATTAAGGGAAGCTGTAGAAGAGGCAGGTTATGATGTAGTAGAGATTAAATAATAGTAGGTGGATATAATGAATTGTGGTAAGAAAAGGGCAGCATTGAAGCTTAAGACAGTAAGAGGACAAATAGATGGCATACTTAAGATGATAGAAGAGGATAGATACTGTGTTGATATATCTACCCAAATTCTATCAGCCATTGCTCTACTGAAAAAGGCTAATATAGATGTATTGGATGCACATTTAAAAACCTGTGTTAAAGATGCCATACTAGAAGGTGAAACACAGGGAGAAGAAAAAATAAATGAGATAATAAATATTATAGACAAATACATTAAATAAGGTTGGGGAACTTCCCAGCCTTATTTGTTGTTGAACCAATGGTTTTGGATTATAATAAAATATAGAAAGTAATTAAGGATCCTGTTTTGAGGTGACAATATATGGAGTATAAGGATTATTATAAAATACTTGGAGTAGATAAAAATGCTACTAAGGATGAAATAAAAAAGGCTTATAGGAAATTAGCCAAAAAATATCATCCTGACCTCCATCCCAATGATAGGGAGGCTCAGGAAAAGTTTAAGGAAATAAATGAAGCCTATGAAGTTTTAAGTGATGACAATAAAAGAAAACAATATGATGCCTTTGGAAATGCCTACAATTTTACCCATGGTCAAAACTTTGACCCTTCCCAGTTTGGATTTGATAACTTTGGAAAAGGTTTTACCTATACCTACACTACAGATGGAGCAGAAAATTTCAGCGATTTTTTCAAAATGTTTTTTGGTGGCAGGGGCTTTAACCTGGAAGATTTGTTCAATGGCAGAAGGGGAAGGGGACCTTTCCAGGCAAGAAGGGAAAGGCCCGTATATGAATCGGAAATATATATAAGCCTGGAAGAAGGATACAAGGGGGTTAGCAAGAAGGTTCCCCTCAGGATTGGCAATGAAAGCAGAACCTTGTCGGTAAAGGTGCCTAGGGGAATATTGCCCGGGAAAAAAATAAAGATTAATGGCGAAAAAGCAGGAATAAATGGAGATGTATATCTTAAGGTAAATATATTGGAAGAGGATGGAATGGAGCTGAAAGGNCTGGACATATATAAAAGGGTAGACATATATCCTTGGGATGCCTACTTTGGTAAAAAAATTGTAGTGGATGCCCTATCTGGCAGAATAANGCTATCTATACCTGCCAATATACAAGGCGGTAAGAAAATAAGAATACCCAAAAAAGGTTATAGGGATATGGAAGGAAATACAGGAGACCTTTATATTATAGTCAATATAGTAAATCCTGCCAGCTTGACAGATGAACAGGAAAAGCTCTACAGAAGGCTTAAAGAACTGAGTATATAAGACAGGGGACTTCAATATCAGTTGAAATCCTTAATGGGTTTTTAAAACCTGTTAGGGATTTTTATTTATTATTGCTTAAATTGTTACATNATTCACAAAATTTTGATATAATTAAATATAAGGGAATATCTAAAATAAGTTAAAGGGGTTGGTCATATGTTTGATAGCTTGTTTTCACCGGGGAAAATAGGAAGTATGGAGACAAAAAATAGGGTTGTATTTACAGCTATGGGTAATGCCNTGGCTAATAAGGATGGAAGTGTTTCGGAAAGGGATATTCATTTTTATGGTGCAAGGGCTAAGGGAGGAGTAGGACTAATTTTTACCGAATGTACCATAGTAGATGGAGAAAGGGGAAAAGGAAATACCAAACAAATAGGGGTATATGATGATAAATTCATACCAGGCTTGAAGGCCCTAGCTGATGAGGTACATAAGTATGGAAGTAAAATTATAGCTCAAATCTACCATCCAGGCAGGCAGGGAATATGTGAAGTAAACGGAAATTTACCCATGCTGGCCCCAAGTAAAGTAGAATGCAAGGTAGTTCAGCAGCCTGTTGAAGAGATGTCCATTGAACAAATTGAAGACATGGTTAATAAGTTTGTTGAAGCTGCAGTCAGGGTAAAGAAGGCTGGAATGGATGGAGTTGAAGTTCATGGTGCTCACGGTTATTTAATAAACCAGTTTTTAAGCCCCTATACCAATAGGAGAAAGGACAAGTATGGCGGCAGCTTAGAAAATAGGATGAGATTCCTGGAGGAAATAATATTGGGCATAAGGGAAAAGTGTGGGGAAGACTTCCCTATGACAGTTAGGCTGTCCATAGATGAATTTTTAGACTATACTGGCTTAGAAAATGAAGGCTTAAAACTGGAAGAAGGTAAAAAAATAGCAAAAAGATTAGAAGAATTAGGAGTAGATGCCCTTAATATTAGCAGTGGAATATATGAATCCATGAATACCTCCTGGGAGCCCACAGGATTTGAACAGGGATGGAAGATTTACCTTCCAGCAGAAATTAAAAAGGTTGTGAAGATACCTGTAATAGGAGTATCAGTAATCAGGGATCCGGAATTTGCTGACAGGATGATAAGGGAAGGCAAAATTGATTTTGCTGGTTCAGCCAGACAGCATTTTGCAGATCCAGAGTGGGCTAATAAGGCTAAGGAAGGCAGAGTTGACGAAATAAGAAGATGTATTTCCTGTCTACATTGTATGGAAACCCTTATGGGGGCAGATATTACTGGAGGTTCTGCAGAGTGTGCAATAAATATACAAAGTGGCAGGGAAGGGGAATACAGCGACTTTAGAAAGGATGGACAAGGTAGAAGGGTGGCAATTATTGGGGCAGGTCCAGCTGGCCTTGAAGCAGCAAGGGTTTTAGCCCTACGAGAATTTAAGCCCATTATACTGGAAAAAACAGATGAATTAGGTGGACAACTTCAACTTGCCAACAAGGCACCTAAAAAGGAAAAGATAGATTGGCTTATAAACTATTTGAAGGTACAGGCTGAAAAGCTGGGTGTGGAAATAAGGTACAATACAGCTGCTAGTATTGAAATATTAAAAGAAATAGACCCCTATGCAGTCTTTGTAGCCCATGGTGGCAATCCTTTGGTACCCCAGTCAATAGCCGGCACAGATGGAGAAGCTGTATTAATATACGAGGATGTCCTTTCTGGCAAAGTAAATTTAACCAATAAGAAGGTAGCAGTGGTTGGCTCTGGATTAACAGGATTGGAGACAGCCCATTTCCTTGCAGATAAGGGTAATGAAGTTAGTGTATTTGAAATGGAGGATGAAATAGGACCGGGAGTTTATTTCAAAACCTGATAGATATTTTGAAACAAATAGAAACCTTTGGAGTAAAGCTATATCCAAAGCACAAATTAGTAGAGATAAGAGGGAATAGGGCCATTTTTGAAAATACTGAAAGTAAGGAAAATGTATCCTACGACTTTGACTATATAGTATTGGCCATAGGAATAAAGCCAAATAAGGAGTTAATTGATGAAATAGAAGAAAACTTCAGCAATGTACATGTCATTGGAGATGCCAAGCAGGTTGGAAGAATTAGAAATGCTATGGAGACAGGATTTGAGCTGGCTTATAAATTATAAAAATAAGGAGGTATAATATGGCTAGATACCAACAGCTTTGCCCCATAATCTACGGGGAAGGTACCATTAGCCTACTTGGTGAAGAAGTGAAAAAGCTTGGCTGCACCAGGGTAATGATGGTATCGGGTAAGACCATGGTCAAAAGCGAGACCTATGCCAAATGTAAACAGAGCCTGCTTGATGCAGGAATGGAAATAGTAGAATTTAATGAGGTAATTCCAGATCCACCAGACTATATAATAAATAAGGGTGGAGAAATTGCCAGAAAAGAAGGTATAGATGGAATAGTGGCAGTTGGTGGTGGAAGCCCCATGGATGCAGCAAAGGCTATAAATATTTTGATTAACAATCCTCCCCCAATTAATCAGTATTTTGGAAACCCAAATTATAAACCAGGAGTTCCTGTGGTTATGGTTGTCACAACAGCGGGAACTGGCAGTGAAAGTACCAACGTAGCCGTTGTTACAGATACTATTAATGATGTTAAAAACTCTGTAATTGGGGTTGCATCCTTAGGCATACTGGATCCGGAAACTACAGTAACTGTACCTCCTGAAACAACAGCTTATACTGCTATGGATGCCTTTGCTCATGCTGCTGAATCTATTACTGCTAAGGAGCAAAATCCTAAATCTGAACTACTGGCTTCTGATGCAATTAGAAGAATAGTTAAATACCTGCCCATTGCCATGGAAGATGGAAACAATATGGAAGCCAGGGGCAACCTTTTAATAGCAAGTAATTTTGCCGGCATTGCCTTTAATGATGCCTTAGTTCATCTAGGACATGCCATTGCCCATTCCATAGGAGCTAAATTTCATATTACCCATGGAGCAGTGTGTGCATTAGCTATTCCAGAGGTTATGAAATATGCTGCTGAAATTTCACCTGATAAGGTAAAAATAGTGGGAGAATCTATGGGTCTTTCCTTTGAGGGCCATGAAACAGACAAGGAAATAGGAGAAAAAGTAGCTTCTGCCATAAGGGAATTTATAAAGAGCATAAATATAAAATCCCTAAAGGAATTGGGGATTTCAAAGGAAGAGTTAATAGATATAGCTCCTATGATATTTGATGATCCGTGCTACAACTTTGTTCCCAGAGAATTAACCAAGGATGAGGTAGTTGATATATTAGTAAATATGTACGAAAATTATAATTAATATGATGAAGCCGGGTTATGGGAAACCATGACCCGGCTTTTTATTAAAGTTTTCCTGATCTAAATATGGAAACCAATAGTACCAGCCCACCTATGGCAGCACCTAGATAGCCTACAATTCCAATGGCTGAAATACCATGTATTTTTAGGCCCACATTGGCATTAATAACCAGGGAGGAGCTTACTAACAAGGCTGCTATGATGATGGATATTATTAGCCTATTAATCATTTTATTAATAGTATTTAANGCTCTTTCTATATCATCCAAATCCAGATAAAATCTCAATCTACCATCTATACNGGAAGTCAAAAAGTCTACAAGTTTACTGGGAATTTCCACTGTAGATTTTAAAGAAGAATAAAGGTAGGCAGCTATCTGAGAAAAGTCCAATTTTTTAAATT
>JGI24713J26584_10001454_pt1 | contig 17275 bp, 13 predicted proteins | sample BioPla4DNA1_FD_26584 | JGI IMG/M metagenome (IMG submission 26584) | reverse complement strand
CTCGTATGTGTCTGCCATCTCAAGATCTGTCCAACTCTGGGCGCATTTTCAGGCCAAGAGACACAAAAAGGAGCGTTGCTCCTACTCAATCGAGTAGTTCTACAACGCCCCCTTGTGCATGTACTGGTAGATTTCCGCGGCCAGCTTGGCACTGATACCTGGCACCTGCTGTAGTTCTTCCAGGCTGGCTTCCCGGATCCGTTTCACCGTGCCAAAGTGCCGGAGCAGATCCTTCTTGCGCTTGGGGCCAATCCCGGGGATCTCATCAAGGATCGAACTGCGGGTGGCCCTGCCCCGGAGGTTGCGGTGGTAGGTGAGGGCAAAGCGGTGGGCTTCATCCCGGATCCTCCTGAGCAGGAGCAGCCCAGGAGAATCCAGGGGCAGTACCACCGGCTCTGACCTGCCCTCCAGGTAAATCTCTTCCCGCTTTTCCGCCAGGGCGATGAAGGGCATGATCAAACCCAGCTCATCCCGGACCTCCAGGGCAGCGCTGAGCTGGCCCTTGCCCCCGTCGATGAGCACCAGGTCAGGGAAGAGCGAGAACTTGCCCTCTCCCCCTTCTTCCTCCTTCTCCTGCAGACCCCTGCGGAACCTGCGGCCCACCGCCTCCCGCATGGAGGCGTAGTCATCGGGGGCCCCGGCCACGCCGCGGATTCTAAAGCGGCGATAATCGGAACTCTTGAAGTCACCATTTTCCCAAACCACCAAAGAGGCGACGATGTTTGTCCCCTGGAGGTTGGAGATGTCAAAGGCCTCGATCCGCTCAGGGGGTTCAGGCAGGTCCGCCACTTCCTGGAGCTCCTGCAGGGCCCTTTCCACCGCCTTTTCTTTGACAGACTGGCGGCTTTTCGTCTCATCCAGCACCAGCTGGGCATTTTTCATGACCAAATCCAGCAGCTGCCGCTTGGCCCCCCGCCTGGGGGTGCGCAGGTACACCCGGCCGCCCCGCAGGCGGCCCAACCAGCTCTCCAGTACCGCAGGCTCCTGCAGTTCCACGGGGATGAGCACTTCCCGGGGAATGAAGGACGCCTCCTGGTAGTACTGCTGCAGGAACGAGCGGAGGATCTCTTGGGCATCCTCTTCACTGGAGCAGTCGAGCAGGAAGTGATCCCGGCCCACCAATTTGCCGCCGCGCACGAAGAACACCTGCACGCAGGCGAGCTCCCCCCAGCGGGCATAGCCCACATAGTCCTGATCCTCGTGGTGCTGGGCCACCATCTTCTGGCGCTCCGCCAGGGCCTGCAGCCCCCGGATCTGGTTGCGGAAGCGGGCCGCCTTTTCAAACTCCAGCTTGGCTGCGGCCTGCTGCATCTTCTCCGTGAGCTCGGGAAGGAGCCGGTCGATGCGCCCCTCCAGGAACATGATCACTTCCTCGATCATCTCCCGGTACTTTTCCCCGCTCACCAGACCTGCACAGGGCCCGAGGCAGCGGCCGATGTGGTAGTTCAAACAGGGCCGATCCTGCTGGCCCTCCACAATCTTCTTGCTGCAGGTGCGCACGGGGAACAAGGTGCGCAGAAAAGACAGGGTCTTTTTCACCGCCGACACATCGGTGTAGGGGCCGAAATAGCGGGCACCGTCATCCAGGCGCCTGCGCACCATGAGCACCCGGGGAAAGTCCTCCTGCACTGTCACCTTGATGTAAGGATAGGTCTTGTCGTCCTTCAAACGCACGTTATAGCGGGGTGCGTATTCCTTGATCAGGTGGTTTTCCAAAATGAGGGCTTCCACTTCCGAGTCGGTCACGATGTATTCAAAATCGTGGATGTGCTCCACCATCACCTGGACCTTCAGGGGATGGGCGGCGGATTTCTGGAAATAGGAGCGCACGCGGCTGCGCAGGCTCACCGCCTTGCCCACATAGATCACTTCCCCGGCCTCATTCTTCATGAGGTAGACGCCGGGCGCGGTGGGCAGCATACTGAGCTTCTCCTGGAGATCCATGGGAATGCCCCCTTTCAGCTTTCCTCAGCTAAGATCCTGCGCAGAAACTGCCCTGTATAAGATCCCTCCACCTGCGCCACTTCCTCGGGGGTGCCCTGGGCGACAACGGTGCCGCCCCGCTGCCCTCCTTCGGGACCCAGGTCGATGATATAATCCGCCGTCTTGATCACATCGAGGTTGTGCTCGATGACCACCACCGTATCCCCCGCATCCACCAGCCGCTGCAGCACCGCCAGGAGCTTGCGGATATCCTCGAAGTGCAGCCCGGTGGTGGGTTCGTCCAGCAGGTACACGGTCCGGCCGTTGCTGCGCCGGGAGAGTTCTGTGGCCAGCTTCACCCGCTGGGCTTCGCCCCCGGAGAGGGTGGTCGCGGGCTGGCCGAGCTTGATGTAGCCCAGGCCCACATCGTAGAGGGTCTGCAGGCGCCGGTGGATCTTGGGCACGTTCTTGAAGAACTCCACCGCCTCTTCCACCTGCATGTCCAAAACGTCGGCGATGGATTTCCCCTTGTACTTCACTTCCAGCGTCTCCCGGCCGTAGCGCTTGCCCTTGCACACTTCGCAGGGCACATAGACATCGGGCAGGAAATGCATCTCGATCTTCAGGATGCCGTCCCCCTTGCAGGCCTCGCAGCGCCCGCCTTTCACGTTGAAGCTGAACCGGCCGGGCTTGTACCCCCGGATTTTGGCCTCCGCGGTCATGGCAAAAAGCTCCCGGATGCCGTCAAAGGCCCCCGTGTAGGTTGCCGGGTTGGAACGGGGCGTGCGGCCGATGGGCGACTGGTCGATCTCGATCACCTTGTCGATGAACTCCAGGCCNTCAATGGCCTCGTGGGCGCCGGGTTTGGCCTTGGATCTGTGCAGCTCCTGGCTGAGCCGCTTGTAGAGGATTTCGTTGACCAAAGTGCTCTTGCCCGAACCGGAAACCCCGGTCACGGCCACAAACAGGCCCAGGGGTATCTGCACATCGATGTTCTTCAGGTTGTGCTCCCGGGCGCCGCGGATGGTGATGAACTTGCCGTTGGGCCGGCGGCGCTTTCTAGGCAGGGGGATGCGCCGCTCTCCCTTGAGATACTGACCTGTGATAGAGCGGGGTTCAGCGCAGATCTGCTCCCAGGTGCCGGCCGCGACCACTTCCCCGCCATGGGTGCCCGCNCCTGGGCCCATGTCGATGATCCAGTCCGCNGCCTCCATGGTCTCCCGGTCGTGTTCCACCACAATGAGGGTGTTGCCCAGATCCCGCAGCTCCCTGAGGGCATCCAACAGCCGCTGATTATCCCGCTGATGCAGCCCGATGCTGGGCTCATCCAAAACATAGAGCACGCCCGTGAGGCCGGAGCCGATCTGCGTGGCCAGGCGGATGCGCTGGGATTCACCGCCGGAGAGGGTGGCCGAAGCGCGGCTTAGGGTCAGGTAATCCAGGCCCACGTTCACCAGGAAACTAAGGCGCTCTTTGATCTCCTTCAGCACCTGCCTGGCGATGAGCTGCTCCCTCTCTGTGAGGCGCACCTCGGTCAAGAACTCCAGCGCTTCGGAGATGGTCAGCTCCGTCACCTCGATGATGTTCTTCCCGCCCACAGTCACCCCTAGAACCTCGGGGCGCAGCCGCTTGCCGCCGCAGGCGGTGCAGGTGCTCACGCTCATGTACTGCTCCACATCCTGCTTTACCCACTCGGAGGATGCCTCCCGGTAGCGCCGCTCGAGGCTGGGGATGAGACCCTCAAAGGGAGCCTCGTAGATCCTCTCCCGCCCCGCCATGTTGGTGTAGGGGAAGGTGATCAGCTCGTCGCCGAGCCCGTAGAGGAGCACATTCAGCTGGTCCTGGCTGAGCTTTTTGAGGGGAACCTCCTGGTCAATTCCGTGCAGCTCGCACACCCGGTCCACAATGGCCCACAGCCAGCGGCTTTTGGTGGCGCGCCAGGGGATGAGCCCCCCTTCTGCGATGGACAGGTCCAGATCCAGGATCAACTCCGGATCGATCTCCTGTTTAGATCCGAGCCCTTCGCAGCTGGGGCAGGCCCCGTAGGGGCTGTTGAACGAGAACATACGGGGGGTGAGCTCCTCCATGGAAATGCCGCAGTCGATGCAGGCAAACTTCTCACTGAACATGAGCTCCTCCCCGCCGATCACATCCACAAAGACGATGCCTTCGCCGAACTTCAGGGCGGTCTGCACTGAGTCGCTGATCCGGCCCTGCACATCGGGGCGGACCACGATGCGGTCCACCACGATCTCGATACTGTGCTTTTTGTTCTTGTCCAGGTTCAGCTCAGCGCTGACCTCCCGCAGTTCACCGTCGACCCGGATGCGGATGAAGCCTTCCTTGGCGATCTGCTCCACCACCCGCTTGTGCTCGCCCTTGCGTCCCCGCACCACCGGGGCCAAAACCTGGATGCGGGTCCCTTCGGGAAGGGCCAAGATCTGGTCCACGATCTGCTCCACCGTCTGCTGGGTGATGGGCTGGCCGCAGCTGGGACAGTGGGGCCTGCCGATCCGCGCATAGAGCAGGCGCAGGTAGTCATAGACCTCGGTCACCGTCCCCACGGTGGAACGGGGATTGCGGCTGGCGGTCTTCTGGTCAATGGACACTGCGGGGGAAAGGCCCTCGATAAAGTCCACGTCGGGCTTGTTCATCTGCCCCAGGAACTGGCGGGCGTAGGCAGAGAGGGACTCCACATAGCGCCTCTGCCCTTCCGCGTAAATGGTATCAAAGGCCAGGGAAGACTTCCCGGATCCAGACAAGCCGGTGATCACCACCAGCTTGTTCCGGGGTATTTCCACATCTATATTTTTCAAGTTGTGCTGGCGGGCACCCTTGATGACAAGCCTATCGGTCAAACTGACAACCCCACTTCCGTTCTGATCTCCTTGATTTCATCCCGCAGCTCGGCAGCTCGTTCAAAATCGAGCTCCTGGGCCGCCCGGTACATCTCTTCTTCCAGCTCTTGGATGAGGGCGATGACATCCTGCAGGCTGCCCTTGAGCCGCGCCTTGTATTTCTGCTTCTCCTCCGCCACCTTTTCTTCCGCGAGATGCTGAGCGATGTCGGAAATGCCCTTGCGGATGGTACTGGGGGTGATGCCCATGCGCTCGTTGTATTCCATCTGCAGACGGCGGCGGCGGTTGGTCTCGTCGATGGCATAGCGCATGGCCTCGGTGATGCGGTCCGCGTACATGATCACCTTTCCGTTCACGTTGCGGGCCGCCCGGCCGATGGTCTGGATCAGGGAAGTGGGCGAGCGCAAAAAGCCCTCCTGGTCGGCATCTAAAATGGCCACCAGGGATACTTCCGGCAGATCCAGCCCCTCCCGCAGGAGGTTGATCCCCACCAGCACGTGGAACACCCCCTGGCGCAGCTCCCGGAGGATTTCAATGCGCTCCAGGGTATCGATATCCGAGTGGAGGTAGCGCACCTTCAGCCCCACCTCCGTAAGGTACTGGGTGAGGTCCTCCGCCATGCGCTTGGTGAGGGTGGTAATCAGCACCCGTTCGTCCCTGCTCACCACCTGCTCGATCTCGTCGATGAGATCGTCGATCTGGCCCTGCACCGGCTTGACCACAACCTCCGGATCAACCAGCCCGGTTGGGCGGATCACCTGCTCCACCACCTGCTGGGAGTGCTTGAGCTCATAGGGTCCCGGGGTGGCGGACACGTAGATCACCTGGTTCATATGGGCCTCAAACTCCTCAAAGGTCAAGGGCCTGTTGTCCAGGGCGGACGGCAGGCGGAAACCGTATTCCACCAGGGTCTCCTTGCGGGAGCGGTCCCCGTGGTACATAGCCCGGATCTGGGGTATGGTCACATGGGATTCATCGATGATCATGAGGTAGTCTTTGGGGAAATAGTCGAGAAGCGTCGCTGGAGTTTCCCCGGGCCGGCGCCCGCTTAAGGGAGCGGAGTAGTTTTCGATCCCGCTGCAGTAACCCAGCTCCGCCAGCATTTCCAGATCAAAGCGCGTGCGCTGCTCCAGGCGCTGGGCTTCCAGGAGCTTACCCTGGCTGCGCAGCTCCTTGAGGCGCTCTTCCAGCTCCGCCTCGATCACCGGGATGGCCCGCTTGAGCTTTTCCTCCGGGGTGATGAAGTGGGAGGCCGGGTAGATGGTGAGCTCAGCATGGGCCTGGATCAGCTCCCCGGTAATGGGATCCAGCTCCATGATCCGCTCGATCTCGTCGCCGAACATCTCGATGCGGATCACATTCTCGCTGCCCACGGGGATGATCTCGATCACATCCCCCCGCACCCGGAAGGTGCCCCGGCGGAAGCCCACATCATTGCGCTCATATTGAATCCCCACCAGGCGGCGGAGAATGTGGTCCCGATCCCGGAACTCCCCGTTCTTCAAGGAAAATGTCATGCCCACATAGTCCTCGGGGGAACCTAAACCGTAAATGCAGGACACGCTGGCCACGATCACCACATCCCGGCGCTCGAAAAGGGCGCTGGTGGCGGCGTGGCGCAGCCGGTCAATTTCCTCGTTGATGGAGGCATCTTTTTCGATATAGGTGTCGCTGGTGGGCACATAGGCCTCCGGCTGGTAGTAGTCGTAGTAGCTCACGAAGTAGTGGACTGCGTTGTGGGGGAAGAACTCCCTAAACTCGCTGCACAGCTGGGCCGCCAGCGTTTTATTGTGCGCGATGACAATGGTGGGCTTCTGCACCGCCTCAATCACCTTAGCCATGGTATAGGTCTTCCCGGAACCGGTCACACCCAGAAGCGTCTGGTGCTGCATACCCCGGCGCAGCCCGCTGGCCAGCTGTTCTATCGCTTTAGGCTGGTCCCCCGCTGGTTCAAAGGGAGCCACTACTTGAAAGGCAGTTCCCATGGTTTTCTCCTTTACTCACCATAAAGTAGGTAATCCGCTTTTCGCGGCTAATTATATCTAAGAACCGAACGAAAGAGGAGGCAGATCCATGAGCTTAGTTGTCATGGTGGAAATTCCCAGAGGCAGCCGCAACAAATATGAGTACGACAAGGAACAGAAGCGCTTCTACCTGGACCGCATGCTGTTCTCCTCGGTGCACTACCCGGCTGATTACGGGTTTATCCCCGAGACGCTGGCTGAAGACGGCGATGCCCTGGATGCCCTGGTCATCGTGGGCGAAGCCACCTTCCCCGGCTGCCTGATCCGGGTAGAGCCGGTGGGGGCCTTTGAAATGTGGGACGAAAAGGGCCCGGATCAGAAGATCCTCTGCGTGCCCGTGAGCGATCCCCAGTGGAACTGGGTGAAGGGCTTGGACGACGTCCCGCCGCACCTGCTCAAGGAGATCACCCATTTCTTCCAGGTGTATAAAGACCTGGAGAAAAAGAAGACCAAGGTAGGCGACTGGCTGGATAAAGACGAGGCCAAGCGGATTATTGCTGAAGCTCAAGCCCGTTATATCCACCGGAGCTGAACAGCACCCGGGAGATGGGCACCAGCTCAACCCCTGAACTGAGCAGCTCAGGGACCATCTCCCACAGCGCCTGGGCGGTGGCGGGGCGCACATGGCCGATCACCACGGCGTAACCCCGCCGCTGGGCCAAGCTGAGCCCTGCCCGCAGCTGCCCTTTGATCTGCTCCGGATCGTTTTCGTTATCGATAAACAGGTCGTTGACCCCATAGGGAACCCCAAGTTCTCCAGCTGTTTGCGCCACCACACTGCGGCTGCTGGTGCGGCTGTCCACAAAGAACAGGCCCTGTTCACCCACTGTCCTTAGTATGCTCTCCATGGCCTGTGGGTCTTCCGTGACCAGCGAACCCATGTGGTTGCTCACCCCCACGGCCATGGGCAGGCGGGCCAGGTTGTCCCTGAGCACCGCATCCACCTCCCCGGGTTCCATTTCCCGGTAGATGCCCCCGGGCCCCAGGGGCAGGCTGGTATCCAGAGCCTCCATGGGCTGGTGCAGAATCACCTCGTGCCCCGCGGCTTGGGCCTCCAGGGCCAGGTCCACCGTGAGGTCCAGCTGGGGTAGGACCGCCACCGTGAGGGGCAGGGGAAAGGCGATGAGCGGTTCCGCGGCTGGGGAATGATGCCCCCAATCATCGATGATGATGGCCAGAACCGGAGCCTGGGGAGTGCGCCGGGCAAAGCCCAGGGGATCGAAATATTCACCCAGAACCGGAACCAAACCGGCGGCATGCTCCCGGTAGTTGCGGGGATTGAGCTCTTCCAGCTGCCACTCCAGGGCCAAAACCCGCTGGGAACTTCCCTGCACATGGCTCCAGAACCCCAAAGTATAACCATACTCCGCGGCTTCCAGCTGCAGCGCCCAGCCCTCCTCCAAAAAGGCACTGCAGAGCTGAAACAGAAATCCAGTCAGATCCAGCCCCGGCTCCCGGGGCACCAGCACCCACTGTTCCCGGCACTGGATCCAGGCCCAAGGCTCGGCCGCCTGGCCCGCAGGCTGGAGCTGGCAGTTCTGCTCCCGTTTGAAAAGGTCGTAGCCGGCCCCGTGCCAAACCTGGACAAACTCCTCCAGGTCGGGAACCTGGGGCCGCCGGATCTCCACTTCCACTTCGGACCGTCGTTCCAAGCCGATCCTGTGGTCCGGGCCCATGATCAGGCCGAACACGGCGAACCCCAGGGAACTGAAGGCAAACAGGGCCAAAAGAGCCATGATGCATGTTTTCTTGGTATCCAGCTGCAGCTGCACGGCCTCACCTGCCCTTCGCTCTCCACCTTTTCCAGAGGCTCTGGAAAAATCCCTCCCGCAGCCGCACATAGGACCCCTGCTGGGAATGGGGTGCAGGAATGATCCCCAAGGGCGGCACCTTCCCCCGAAAGAGGATTTCCCGCCGCCGGGGCTGGCGGAACTGGTTCTCCACCACAAACACGGGATCAACTGCCCAGGGTGAAATCTCGGTCACCAGCTGGGACAGGTTCTCCACGGCAATTCCGTTCACGCTTTTGATCACATCCCCCGCCTGGAGCCCCATCTGCTCCGCGGGCGAACCGGGGTAAACGGAGAGCACCATCACGCCCTCTTCCCCGTGGAAGACTGGCTCGCGGCGCTGCTCCCGCCAGCGCCCCCACAAAATCACCAGCTCATGGCCGAGGGGAGCGAAGATCACAGGGAGAATGGCCAGCGCCGGGTAGGCATTGGCCGCCAGGGCCAAGCCCAGGAGCACCAGGCTGTAGAGGAAGAGCATGCCGGCACTGCGCCTGGCCTTGGTTTTGGGCAGCTCCGTCTGGACGAAATCGCTGTACCCCAAGGCCACCACCAGGGGAAAGAGCATGTACATGAGCACATGACCTTCCGGCGCCTCAAGACCCGCCCGAAAGATAGGCCACCAATCGGGCATGGCCACAGTCTGCCACTCCACACCAGAGCCGGCCACCGCCAGCCCCACCAGGGCGATGGTGGGCATAGGCCAGAACTTGCGCAGGGCGAACCCGCCCACCACCTTACCGCTCTTGTGCTTGAAGAACATGGGCGAGGGCCCATGATGCCCGTCCACGAAGATAAGGGCCGCTTCCACCAGGTGCAAAATAGCCACCAGCGCCATGAGGGTGGGGATGTGCACCTGGGGATAGCCTGTGAGCAGATGGGCGATACTCACCACGCTGCCGGCGTAGGCAAAGCACAGGAAGCGGGGATGGAAGAGCATGAGCAAAAGCGCGGCCAGCCATAGATAGGCAGCCCCGGCGTTGCTCAGGGAAACCCCCAGGGCAATNAAGAGCACTGTGGCAAGTAAACCGCCGCCCAAACCGTAAATGGCCGCGGCTGCAGTCTCCCGCAAGGGATCAATTCTCTTCAGCCCGAAGAACCCCTGTTCGTAGTCGCGGATTTTTGCGTACTGGCGGTAGACAATGCTGAACACCAAGACCAAAATGAGGATGTAGCGCAGGTCGCTAAACATGAGGGCAAAAGTCTGCCAGGTGATGACCGCCAGGTCCCAGATCTGCTTCATCTAAATCTCCTCCTGAACTCCAGCCGGGAAAGGAACACCCCGGAGAAGTTTCCGGGGTGCGTCCATCTACAGCTGTGAGCGTAAGACCTCCAGACCCTTCTCCAGCTGTGGATCGTATTCCGCCTCGCCGTCGTAGATGGCCTGCTCCTCTTCCAAGGTCACCTCCACCACAATATCCGGCTCGATGCCCACACCGTGGATGTCATGCCCACCTGAGGTGAGGTAGCCCTGCTCCGTAACGCTGAGGGCGCTGCCGTCCCTGAGGGGATAGAGGGACTGAACCAATCCTTTGCCGAAGGTGGTGGTGCCCACCAATACAGCCAGGCCGTTATCCCGTAGGGCGCCCGACACGATTTCCGAAGCGCTGGCACTGGCTTCGTTGATCAAGACCACCATGGGCATGGGCTCCCTGGTGCCTTCCCGCCGNCCCATGTAGGGCAGGCGCAGGCCGTCTTTGTCCTCTAAGTAGAGTAGGGGAGCNTTTCCCACAAACTCATCGGCCACCTGCAGGGCAGAACCCAGCGTGCCGCCGGGGTTGAAACGCAGGTCGATGATGAGCGCCCTCTGTCCCTGGGCATCCAGTTCCGCCAGGGCCTCAACCAGCTCGTCATAGGTGCGCTCGGAGAAGTTGGTGATCTGAATATAACCGATGCCGTACTCCTCATCGATGATATAGTACTCAGGCACAGATATTACATTTATGAGTTCCCGTACAATATGCACCTGGAAGATCTCGTCATCACGCTGGATGGTGAGGTTCACCTCGGTGTCGGCCGGTCCCCGCATCAGGCTCACCGCCTCGTCCAGGGTCATGTAAGTGGTGTCCCGGCCGTCGATGGCCACGATCTTGTCCCCCCGCCGCAGTCCGGCCCGCTCGCCAGGGGTTCCCTTCATGGGTGAAATAACTGTCACCCGGTCATCCACAATGCCCACGGACAAACCGATCCCGCCGTATATCCCCGTGGTTACGTTCATCATGTTTTCATAGGACGAGGCATCCATATGCCGGGTGTAGGGATCATCCAGAGCATGGCGCAGCATGCCGTTGATAGTCCCCGTAGCCACGTAACCCTTAAACAGGTCAAAGGTGCTCACCGGCTGGAAATAATGCCTGGTCTTCACCAGAGCAATCACTTCTAAAACGGTGCTGAGGCTTTCCGTTCTTGCCTCCGGCACCCCCACCTGGGAACTGGCCCGGTGAGGCCCGTAAAAGAGGGTCACGGAAAGCAGGACAGCAATGGTTATCAGGGTGAGGGCTGTTTTCCGGCTCACTCTACCACCAGCTTTCTAAATCTATGCAAACTATATTCCCCCGATTTTGCCGCTAGACTTTGCTCCGCGGATTCATCATATCATATCAAATACTAACGGGCTTGGCAAGGCAGCTCACGGCCGCTCAGCCGCTTCCGGCAGGCGCCTGAACCCTTCTCCCAACACCTCGTGCACGTCGTGGATAATTACAAAAGCTTTGGGGTCCAAGGATGCGACGATCCTCTTGATGGCAGCAATTTCCATCCTGGAAACGATGACCAAAAGGACATCCTTCCCGTGCCGGGTGTACATGCCCTGCCCCTCCAGGCTGGTGACACCCCGCTCCAGCTGCTCCATGATGGCCTGGCCAATGGGCTCGGGATGATCCGAGATGATCAGGCAGGCCTTGGCGTAGCTCTGCCCCTCCTGCACCAGGTCAATGGCCTTGGTGCTGATGAACACGGCAATCAGGGCGTACATGGCCAGCTCCAAACCGAACACCGCGCCAGCCAGGACGATCACCGCGCCGTCCACCAGAAGGAGGGCCTGCCCCACACTGGTGGGGAAGAACCGGGCCAGGAGCTGCGCAGCCATATCCGTACCCCCGGTGGAACCGCCGCTGCGGAAGGCGATGCCCAGACCAATACCGGAAAGCACCCCGCCGTAGATGGCCGCCAGGAGCAGATCCTCGGTAATGGGCGCTGCCCAGCGGTTGAATAGGTCCACAAACAATGACAGGGCCACGGTGCCAAACAGCGTGCGCGCCCCGAAGATGGAGCCCAGCACCCGCCAGCTCAAGATAAAGAGGGGCAGGTTCAAAAGCAGCATGATCACGCCNGCCGGGAAACCGGTCAGGTGGTAGATGACCGTGGCCAAGCCGCTCACCCCTCCCGCGGCAATCTTGGCCGGAATCAAAAAGAAACTGACCCCCAGGGCGGTAATGGCCACCCCCACCAGCNCTCCGCCATAGCCCAGCACAATCCTGCGCGCCATTCCCCTNCCTCCCCTTTGTTAGTCGCTCCTGCCAGACAGCCAGCACAAACAAGGGTAAAACCGCCATGCGCTTGATCCGCCAGGGCTGCTTCACCAGGCGGTAGAGCCACTCCAAATTCAACTTCCGCAGCCAGGCCGGGGCCCTTTGATCCACTCCGGCCCAGACATTGAAGCTGCCCCCCACCCCCACAGCCACCGGTATCTTCAGCTGGCCCAAGTGGGCCGCGAGCCATTTTTCCTGACGGGGCACACCCAGGGCAGCCAGGAGGATATGGGGGCGCAGTTCCTTCAGGCTGGCCAGGACCTCCTCTTCCTCTGGGCCCTGAAAGAAGCCGTGCTGCGTCCCAACGATGCGCAGTTCCGGCCAGCGGGCCGTAAGGGCCGCCGCGGCCTGCTCCGCCACCCCGGGCTGGGCGCCCAGGAGAAAGACGCCCCAGCCCCGCTGGGCAGCCCTGGCCAGCAGGGCCTCGGCCAGCTCAATGCCGGGTATGCGTTCAGGCACCTCCTGCCCCAAAACGCCGCCGGCCCAAACCACACCGATGCCATCCGCCACCACTAGATCCGCCCGCTGAAGGATCTCGGCGAGCAGGGGATCGCGCCGTGCCAACATCACCATCTCCGGATTGGCGGTGACCACCAGGTGCGGTTTACCAGAAGGGATGAACTCTTCCAACCGGTGGAGGGCTTGGCCCATGGACACGGGATCAAAGCCCACCCCCAGGATCATCTTCCTGCCCACATTCTCTCAAAACCTGGGCTAAAAGTCTGCGGTTGTGCTCCGCCCGCCTGCGCAGCTCCCCTAAGGCCAGGCGGCATTCTGCGCGGCGTTCCTCGTACTCCGCGAGCACCAGATCCACAAGCTCCGGCAGCTGCCGCAAACCGCCCACCTCCACATGGGGCACCCGCAGCTGGGCGCAGATGGCTGCCACCTTGGGATCGTAGTTGATGCCCAGGGGCAGGCAGCCGTTGAGGGCGCTGAAAATCACCCCGTGGAGGCGCATGGCAATGCAGAGCTGCGCCCCCTGGAAAACGGCGTCCACCTCTTGGAGCTCCACCTGGGCACGCAGCTGGAGCCCAGGCAGCCTGGACTGAAGAAGGGCCCCCAGTTCTGCATCCCCCGGCCCCAGGGGCACAAACTCCACCCTGTACCCTTCCCCCAGCCAGCGCCCTAGGATCTCCACCCAGAGCTCCTGTTCTTGGGCCCAGGCCGGGTAGGGCCGCAGATTCAGCAGAAGTTTTCCCGTGCCACCGCCGCTTGCTGCAGGCTCCCGGGCAAACACCGGATCCGCGGCCAGGACGATCCTTTCCCGGGGGACGCCCAGTTCCGCTAAGAACGCTAAACTCTCCCCATCCCGCACCGAGCAGGCCGCGGCCCGCCGATAGGCCCGGGCGGTCCAGGCTCTGAAGAAGCCGCTGCCTATGGGCCCCAAACCCTGGGCGTACATGACCACAGGCACCCGGAGCAGTAGGGCCAGCTCCACCAGGGAGAGGTAATAGGGGATGCTGCGTCTGCTGGTCACATCCTGCAGCAGAGAACCCCCTCCGCTGATCAGGCAGCGGGCAGAAGACAAAGCCCGCCAGATCCCCGGGAGATCGAAACGCCCCAGGGCGGTCACCCCGTGCAGGGCCGCGGTTTTGGCGGGGTTTCCCGAAGGAACCGCGATCTCCCGCCGGCTGACGCCCAGGGCGGCCAGGTCCTGGCAGAGCGCGGCCAGGATGGCCTCGTCGCCCAGGTTATCGAACCCGTAGTACCCCGAAACCAGAATCACGGCGCAGCCACCCCTTCCCCCAGTGGTAGAGACGCCAGAGCAGCCAGCCCACAAGCAGGCCGAAGATCCACCCGTACAGGGTGCGCAAGAGGCTCACACCTAAGAAGGTATGCGTATGGGTAAAGGTGTTGACCAAGGAGAGCTGCCCGATCACTGCCAGGGGCAGCAGCCATGACCGCTGGGAACCGGGGGCACGCAGGGCCAGATAGAGGGCGGGATGGCCCAAAAACAGCTCCTTGGTACGGGGCCTCACCCGCAGCAGGTTTTCCAGGGCTTCCCGGGCCCGTACCTCCACTTCCAGCACCGGCAGGCCGAAGTTGCCGGTGCGCAGTACATAGACTATCCCCAAAAGGCCCACGAACCCCGCGGCCACCAGCCAGCGCACCGGGACTTCCCGGCGCAGGAACTCCCCCACGGGACGCACCACCGTAAAAGCCACCAGGGCGATGGGCAGCACATGCATGAGCTTCACGCCCCGGAACTCCTCCATCTTCACCAAAAACTCCGTCCCGCTCAAGGTGCCCACCACGAATAAAGCGCCCAAGAGGGAAACCATAAGCACGCTGTGGGCCCGGGCCAGATGCCCCTTCCCCCACTGGCACTCCAGGGCCAGGCAGGGAAAGACAACCGNAGCAACCAGGGCTAAGCCCTGCTTGGCCAGGAGGGGCTCGCGGAACAGCAGCACCAAGCTGGCCAGGTAAGCCAAGACTCCGCCGCCCAAAACCAAGCCCCTCAGACCGGGCAGGAGGAGTTGACCGTAGAGCACAGCGCCGGCCCAGATTCCCGCCGCAGCCAGCGCCGTCAAGAGCAGAGACGGCCGCCAAGCGGCAAAGGGCTGGGCAGTACCCAGTTCAAACCCCGCGGCCTGGAGGCGCTGGCCCAGGGCCGCAAGGAGCTGGAGCGAACGCTGCCAGCCTCCATCCTCTTCCATAAAGGGGCGCACATACAGCACCCGGATATTNCTCTCCCGCACGGCCCTCACATAGCGATTGAGGATGCGCTCGTCGGAGAGCACCCGCATCTCCCGGGCGCTGATGCCGTGCAGCCGCACCACCCGGTCCGGCTCAGCTTCCACACGGGGCACGGCGAATTCCACTAAGGCCAAGACCGCTTCTGAGCCCTGCAGCTCGTCCAGGTCCATGGTGCCCTGCCCGCTGAGGATCAGAAGCTCCGGCTGGGCATCCCGCCACAGGGGCTCCACTTCCCACGGAACCGTATTCAGCTTGGGGGAGGCTTTGAGACCCGCGTCCCGCACCAGCTGGAACTGCTGGGCGTCAAAGGCCAGGGGCAGGGTCAAAAAGGGCCCCAGCTCCACCAGATCCTGGGGAAGCTCCCCCAAGACCTCCGGCGGTACCTCTCCGCCGGCCAGCATGCGCTCGCCCAGGCTTTCCGGCTGGACGGCAATGGTTTCCACGCCAGCCGCTTTCAGGTCGGCGAACAGCTGGTCCAGGGGCACCCCCGACTCGGCACTGAGCTGCTGGAGGCCGTAAAGATCATAGACGAGTTCCACGGTGCGGTTGGGCCATTCCACCAGCCAGCGCTGGGCTGCGGTGCCCAGGGCCGCCAGGGCCGCCACCAGGATGATGATCCACAAAACCTTTTTCATTGCTGTCCTCCGATTTGGATCTTGATCTCATGGTCCAAAAGCTCCACGGCCCGCACTTCCACAGGCAGGGGGAACTCCCCCAGATCCAGCGTGAAGCCAAAGCTGCCCGCGAGCACCTCCAAGAGCTGCGGGGGAAGGCTGGCCTCCTGCACGGCCACCTCTTTCACCTCGAACCCCAGGACCGAGCCGCTTTCCACCAGCACGTCGCCGAGGACGCGGATGCTCAAGTCCATGTTCCACAGGCCCACCGTTCCCACCACCGCCAGGCCTTCCGGGAGAACTTCCAGCCACAGGCGGCGGGAGGGATCCACTTCCCGCCAGAACATCTCGTTGAGGGCATCCTCAGTGATCGTAAGCGAACCTGTCAGCTTGGAAATGCGGGTGATCACCAGTTCCCGCTGGCGGAACAGGGTCCAGGGCTGGAAGAGGATCTCCTCACCCTCCACAGCCACCTGGGCGACGGCCACTCCTTCCAGGGAAGCATCCCTGGCAGCCAAGGTCAGGCTGGGGATGCGCCCCAAAAGCAGCTCCCAGCCCCAGGGGGCCTTGATTTCAAGCTCCAGCGCCTCAGTGTGCAGGCCCGCCGCCAGCTCCGCCTCCAGCTCCCTGGTCACGCTGGGCACAAGGAACAGTTTGGGCAGGAAGAGCAAAACCAGGACAATGAACAAAGGGACAACCGCCCATGCACGCTTCATACACTCCGCTCCTTAAAAAGGCCTTTTTCTCCTCTGCGAAAAAGGCCTTCGCTCAGCGCTTCANCTTCAAATAAGCCTCAATGAACGGATCTAGATGACCGTCCATGACCGCTNCCACGTTGCCCACTTCCACGTTGGTGCGGTGATCCTTCACCATGGTGTAGGGGCAGAAGACATAGGAACGGATCTGACTGCCCCAGGCGATTTCCTGCTGCTCGCCTTTGATGCTTNCCAGCTTGGCCCNCTGCTCCGCCAGCTGCCGCTCCATGAGCCTGGCCCGGAGGATCTTCATGGCCGATTCCCGGTTGGCGTGCTGCGAGCGCTCGGACTGGCACTGCACCACGATGCCCGTGGGCAGGTGGGTGATGCGCACCGCGGAATCGGTCTTGTTCACATGCTGACCCCCGGCACCACTGGAGCGGTAGGTGTCNATGCGCAGATCATCGNGGTTAATCTCCACAGTCAGATCATCTTCGATCTCCGGCAGCACCTCCACGGAAGAAAAGGAGGTGTGGCGGCGGCCGGAGGAATCAAAGGGGGAAATGCGCACCAGGCGGTGGACCCCCTTTTCGCTTTTCAAATAGCCGTAGGCGTACAGGCCCCTAATGAGCAGGGTAACATCCTTGATGCCCGCCTCGTCCCCNGCCTGGTAGTCCAGGATTTCCACGCTGTAACCCCGATCTTCGGCCCAGCGGGTATACATCCGCCAGAGCATGGCGGCCCAATCCTGGGATTCGGTGCCGCCGGCGCCGGGATGGATGGTCAAAATGGCGTTGCTGGCATCGTATTCCCCGCTGAGCAGGGACTCCAACTCCAGCTGGTCCACTTCCCGCTGCAGACGGGAAAGGCCCGCCTCGAGCTCGCCTGCAAGGTCCTCATCTTCCCCTTCGTCCACCAGTTCCACCAGCACCACGACATCTTCATACAGGGCATGCACGCCCTGCCACCGCTTGATGATTCGCTTCAGCTCGCTGATTTCCCTAGTGGTCTTCTGCGCCAATTCCTGGTTATCCCAAAAGCCCGGATGCAGCAGGGACGCCTCCAGCTCCTGCAGGCGGGCTTGCTTACCTGCTATGTCAAAGATAGCCCCGCATTTCTTCTATCCTTCTACCTAAGCTTGTCAACA
>JGI24713J26584_10001453_pt1 | contig 17312 bp, 12 predicted proteins | sample BioPla4DNA1_FD_26584 | JGI IMG/M metagenome (IMG submission 26584) | reverse complement strand
CTCGAAATGGTGTACGGATCGGTTGAAATTGGCAAAGGGTTGCGAATATCACGCCTGAACCATGCGTTTTATAACACTTTTGCATATTGCATTTTTGTTACATTAGGCTGTAAAATATACAAAAGCAGGTATGAAGAGGGTATAATTCTAAATGTGCTGCTTCTTTAATGATTCTTTTATGGTTTTATCGGGTAAATTGAATCAGGTGGCACTTTTTTGTGTAGCATCCATGTATAAACACCCTAACCATACAACCACAAGGAAGCTTTGACGGAGGGGCATTGGAGTGTCGGGACAAGGCCTTTTTAGAGACATCATCTCATATATTATGAATTTTCTTGATTTAAGCGGCCCGTTTGATTTAATTCGAATGCTAGTCGAGCTTTCTCTTGTGTCCTATATTGTCTATAAGGTTATTCAACTGGTGCGGGAAACCCGTGCCATGCAGCTGGTCAAAGGCCTCCTTTTTATACTCATCCTGTCCAAACTTTCCGAAATCATTGGACTTAAAACCGTTGCCTTCCTGCTCCAGAGCACCATCCAGCTTTTCGGTTTCGGAATGATTGTACTCTTTCAGCCAGAGCTCAGACGGGCTCTTGAAAAGCTGGGAAGCAGCGGCTTTCAGGATATCTTGCTCATAAGAGATGATGAGGAGCGGCTTAAAACTATTGCCTCCATCGAGACCGTAGTCAAGTCATGCGCACGTTGTGCAGAAAACTATATCGGAGCCTTGATAGTCATCGAGAGGGATACAAAAATCGGTGATATTGTTAACACAGGCACCAGGATGGATGCGGCTTTGTCTGAAGAACTTCTGGTGAATATATTTACTCCTAAAACTCCCCTCCATGACGGAGCAGTAATTATCAGGAATAATATCATAACAGCGGCCGCCTGTTATCTGCCCCTTACTCAGAATGCCGGTCTCTCGAGGGATCTTGGTACAAGGCATCGGGCCGCGTTGGGCATTACCGAAGTTTCCGATGCCATAGCCATTGTTGTATCGGAAGAATCGGGCAAAATATCCTATGCCCACAATGGAGGCCTCACGAGGAATCTGACTCCTGATATGCTGAGAAAAGCTCTGTCCAGATTCCTTCTTGAAAACAAGAATGATAAAAGGCGCTTTACTTTCAGGAAGGTGAAAAATAGTGAACAAGCTGATAGATAGATTGTTTGAAAAGGATATTATTGTAAAGGTTCTCTCTGTGCTTATAGCCATCCTGATCTGGTTCCTTGTACTGGATCAGGATAATCCATTCATAGAAAGAACCGTCACTGTTCCTCTGACCAGCAACGTGGAGGTATTGGATGCAAAAAATCTTCAGATCATCGGATCAAGTATCCCGGCCACCGTTGATATCCGGATTAAGGGGCGGAAGAAGAGGGTGGATAGTGTTTCCAGCGGTGATTTCAGTGTTTTCCTTGACCTTTCGGAAGTAGAAGGCTCAGGCATAAAGTCTGTTGATGTGGGATCACCCGAGTATACAGGAGATAAGGATATCATTATCCTAGGCACCAATCCGACAGCAGTCAGGCTGCATTTTGAAAGAGTTGTCGGCAAGCAGTACCCGGTGACCATCGAGTTCACCGGAAGTCTGCCGGAAGGCTACCAGGTAGTTAACCAGAGAGTGGATCCCGGTATCATCCTGATAGAGGAGAAGGAGGGTACGCTCTCAAGGGTTGGCAAGGTAGTGGCACTGGTTAATCTGAACGATTTAAGCGTTACAAAGGAACTTGTGGTCAGAGCCACTGTCTATGATGTTGAAGGGAAGCCCATGTCCCAATTCGAGGGCAAATACCCTGCTATTGTCAGCTTTGATCTGGCGCGGAAGCTTCCCCTTGTTACGCCCATAAAGGGAAAGCCAAAAACCGGGTACTATTTCAAGGAGATTATACCTGACCCATCCAGTGTTTTGGTTATAGGCACAAAGAGCCTTCTGGATTCCCTTTCCAGAATAGAGGCGGAGGCTATTGACATTGAAGGCAGATCGGAGACCTTCAGAACCGAGTTGAGCCTGAACGTGCCCCAGGGAGCGACCATCGTCGATATGAGCCGTCCCGTTACGGCTCTGGTCAGTATAGATCCGCTGTCTACCCGAACAGTACAGTTTCCCACGAATATGATTTCCATATACGACAGTGACACGACAGGATCCTTTGAATATGCTATTGTTCACAGTTCGGTTAATATTCCCGTGGAGGGGCGTCCTGAACTGATTCAGGATCTTAAGGCCGATGACATCAAATGCAGTATCAGTGTCAAGGATCTGGAAGAGGGAGATCATCAGGTGCCGGTTACGGTCAGCCTGCCCTCGGGAGTCTCGTTGAGGGAAAGACCCAGTGTTACGGTTATTATAACCGCCGTCGCTCAGGAAACTACAACAAATCCCACACCCGACCCCACACCCGCTCCAACCCCGGGTGGATGACATGGGTCATAGGTATTAAATTCTCGGAGGCATAGTCATGAATCATATCATTCGGAATACCACGGTACTGACCATGAACGACCGCAATGAAATCCTGGAACACGTGGATGTTTTGATAAAGAACGGGATCATTGCGAGAATTGGTCCGGATATTGCCGACACTTCAGAAGGTGCCAATACCATCGACGGAAGCGGCAAACTGGTGATGCCCGGTCTGATCAACGGCCACTGTCATGTTCCCATGACACTGCTTCGCAATTATGCCGATGATATGGATCTTCAAACATGGCTTTTTGACCATATTTTCCCTGTGGAAGACAGGTTGAATGGGGATGATGTATACTGGGGTTCCCTTCTTGGGATCATGGAGATGCTGTCAACCGGCACAACCTGTTTTGCCGACATGTATGATCATATGGATGCCATTGCCTCGGCTGTTGAGCTTTCCGGCATAAGGGCCCAGCTTTCCAGGGGACAGACCTCCAATGATGCAGGACCTGATTTTTCCGAGGATCGGGCCATGAAGGAGAGCGTGGATTTCGTAAAGAAGTGGAACGGCGCCGCTGAGGGCAGGATTACTGCCGCAATGGCTCCCCATGCCATCTATACCTGTTCTCCCGCCTATATCCAGGCCATTGCGAATAATGCTGAGAAGCTGGGAGTCCCCATCCATGTCCACCTGGATGAGACTGTGCGTGAACATGAGGATTGCCTTAGAACCCATGGCAAAACTCCCACAGCCCATCTTTATGATCTTGGACTGTTTGAACTGAAAACCATAGCGGCCCATTGCGTCTGCATAACCGAAGACGATATGAGACTTTTGAGGGAGAAGGATGTATCGGTCATCCACAACCCTGCCAGCAATCTGAAGCTGGCCAGTGGTATCGCACCTGTTCCAGAGGCACTTTCAGCAGGCCTGAATGTCTGTATCGGAACCGATGGTGCCTCCAGCAATAACAACCTGAATATGTGGGAGGATATGTACCTGACTTCCATACTCCATAAAGGTAGTACCCGCGATCCCAGGCTGATCACAGCCGGGGAGGTTCTCAAAATGGCCACGGTCAACGGAGCAAAAGCTCTTGGAATGCCCCGTGTGGGCTCCATCCAGGAAGGCAATAAAGCTGATCTGATTATGGTAGATCTGGAAAAGCCGCATTTGAAGCCGCTGCACAATCTCTGTTCGGCTCTGGTATACTCGGCTCAGGGTTCAGATGTATCCATGACCATGGTGGATGGCCGCATCCTGTATCAGGACGGGGAATTCAGAACCATAGACAGGGAGAAGGTCTATTATCATCTGGAAAAGGTTTGTAAGAGGCTTTTTGGCTGAAAAGGCCGAAAAGCGAAATCTTTTCATGTCACTTGCCCCACCGGTTTCAATCATCGGCTGTTTCAGGAGCTTTTGGTGTTGCCATAATGGTGTTGTAGTTAACATAAATGACCATTCCGGGCTTTGCCCCGGATGGTTTTTTTACATTGCGAACCAATGTATAGTCCACCTCAACCTTCGGAGCTGAGCGGGCTTTGCTGTACCAGGCTGCGTACCCTGCCNCTTCCTCCAGAGTGCTGTCGGGGATCTGGCGCCCTCCTGCTTTTATGATCACATGGGAGCCGGGGAAATTCTTGACATGAAGCCAGATATCCTCATGTCTTGCGCTTTTCAGGGTTAATCTGTCATTCTGCTTGTTGTTTCGCCCTATAAAGATCTCAAATCCATCGGAAGATACCACTCTTACGGGGGAAGACTTAAGCTGGGTATCCTTACGCCCCTTTTTNGGGAAGGCCTTCAGGTAACCCTGCTCGTACAGCTCCAGACGGATATCCTGAAGCTGGTTGTTGTCTTCAGCGCTTTCGATGGAGAGCATGACACTTTCCAGCCATAACAATTCTTTTTTAAGGCTTTCAATCTGGCTCTTGGCATAGTTGAATGCGGTTCTGGCTTTTCCATAGCGCTTGAAATAGTGTTGGGCGTTATCCTGCGGGGTTTTATGGGGATCCAGCGGTATCTCCGCATATTCCTCGCCCTCGGCGTAATAATTTCGTATGCGGGCACTGTTCATACCCTTTTTAAGCGCATAAATGGAGGAAGTGATGAGTTCGCCGAAAAGGCGGAACTGCTCAAAGTTCTTATTCTCTTCATAGGCCTGAACATTAATAGACAAACGCCTCTCGCACTTTTCTATGAGCTTTCCAACGGTCTTGACCAGTTCAAGGGTCTTTTGCGAGTGGGCCTCTTTCAACTGTCGCGATTGATAATAGGAGTCGATGGCCTGACTGATGGTGTCATAATGCTTTCTTGAAGGATATTGAACCAGATCGGTGACATGGAAATCTATGGCCTTCCCGGATGAATCCTGGATTACAACGGGGGTTGGACCCTGATTAAGCAGAGTGTGCATCATATCATGCAATGCACCAACAAGTCGGGCAGCTTCATCGGAAGTCAGGTCAGCGGCGGATTTTCTTTCGTCCACTAACGCACGGCTGCACAATTCCCTGCACAATACCGGGCTGAAACCCTGGAGCTTATCCAGCAGATAGTTTTCAATCCTGCGGCCAGACTCCTTCAAACCACCCAGAATGGATCTGTAGCTGTCTTCACATGCAGGATCAAGCTTGTCCTGAGCTGGGGGGGACATGTAGGTTCTGGCAGGAAGCAGCTCCCTTACACGGTTCACCTGGCTGTCCACATGACGAATTACATCAATAATCCGGTTGTCCCTGTTCAGGAGTATGATATTGCTATGCTTTCCCATGATCTCGGCAACCAGCTTTTTTACGGATCTGTCGCCCAGCTCATCAGTAGCTTCGGCCTCCATTGTGATCACACGCTCAAAACCGGCAGCTTCAAAGCCCAGGACCTTTGCCCCTGACAGGTGCTTTCGAAGGACCATGCAAAAAACAGGTGGATTATCCGGCGTCTCATACTGCTTCTCAGTCAGATGGATACGAGGTGAGGAAGCATTACTGGATATGAGCAGCCTGTAATTCTCACCGCCGGCCCGAATCTGAAGGATGATGGTATCCCTGGAAATCTGATAGATCTTTCCGATCCTTCCTCCTGAGAGCCTGCTATTTAATTCTTCCGCCATAAAATGAGTCAATACTCCATCAAAGGGCATTTATTTGTAACCTCCATAAGCCAATAGCACTATTCTAGCAGACTTTATATTTCACTAATCTTAAATTTATTTTACAAAATAAATGCAAAATGATATAATGGGTCGGGAAATCCGAAAGCCTTAGTAATAGGAGGGATTTAAGTGATATTCAAACGAAGATCCGTTATGATAGGCGTTTTGATTATGTCGATATTATTGCTGATAAGCATTAACGTTACTACATTACTTAAGTAAATATTGCCCAGCTTAGGATTTTACCAGACCGTTCGGGACCAGGGGGTGTTATTTTGGGATATGGCTATAGAAGACCAAGACCTGCATCTGCAGCAGTAAGCAAACTTCCGGCTGCCCTTCTTTTTTTGGCAGTAGGCCTCTTCATCGCCGCCGACCTCTTGTTTGGTTTTGATTTCAACTGGGTTGACTATGCTGTTGTTATCATAATCGCATTATTTGGATTGAAGGGCTATATCCGCGGCCTCGTTAACACAGTTTTCAGCCTTGCAGGATACATACTTGGCATTATCTGTGCCTATGCGTTTTCTTCCAAACTGGCACTCCTGGCGATGCAGAAGACGGGTATCGGGAAAGCTATTGGTGAAAGAATAGACAGGATTCTTCCTGCTGTTTCCCAGTTGCCAGCCATAAACCTTGGTGGTTTGGGATCCTCTTCGGATCTTTTCGAAAAAAGTCCTCAGCTCAATGAAGCCATGTCCGAAAGCCCATTTCTCAAGCAACTCATGATGATAACCAATTCGGCGGCAGATACAGGAACATCCTATCAGGAAACAGTTGTTACCATGAATGATATGCTTACCTTCACTATCATGAAGGTATTGGCCATCATTGTTATTTTTATTGTTGTCAAGCTGCTGGTTGTTTTGATTGGAAAGATCCTGACCTCCGTTCTTAATTACAGCACCATCATGAGCACAGCAAACAGAACCGGAGGCATGGCACTGGGACTTGGTGTAGGTATTATTGTGACCTACCTGATCTTTGCCCTTGTAATTCCTTTTATCGGGTCACTTAATATTATCAGCATACCCGAACCCTTCTCAGACTCTATTGTTATGGGATGGTTCAGCAATCTGATTATAGCCCTCAGTGGTTCCGGGTGACTTAAGTGAATAGCATAAGGGAAAAGACATTTGAAATGATAAAATACAATACTCAATTTGAACGCATAAGGATGTAAGCATAATATGACACGACAGATTAAAGCCGACCTTTCCATACTCAGTATTACTGTAGTTTGGGGGTCGTCGTTCATTCTGATGAAAAATATCACTGAGAACATACCTTATTACGCTTATCTGTTTCTCAGATTTTCCATAGCCGGGATCATCCTGGCTATGATTTTTGCCAGACAAATGGGAAAAATTAACCGCAAAGCTTTGATTCAGGGAACTATTATCGGTTTTACCCTTTTTGCGGGAATGTCTTTGCAATACGTCGGCCTGAACTACACCAGTGCGTCTCATTCGGCTTTTATCACCGGGCTGAATGTTGTTATGGTGCCTGTGATTTCAGCATTCTACCTTAAGAAAAAACCCCCGGTAAGGGCTGCGATAGGGGTTTTGTCGGCAACAACAGGATTATTTCTTCTGAGCGGAGGATTTTCGGGAGACTGGAATATTGGTGATACCCTTACTCTATTATGCGCTGTATGCTTTGCGCTCCAGATAATCTTTATTGACAAGTTCACACAAGAATCCGATGCCAGGCATCTGGCTGTCGTACAGATTTTTTCAGCCGCTGTCATGTACGGTATTCTTTGGGCAGGTTATGGGCTTTTGACCGAACCTGTGTCCATTGTCATCAACAGCCGGGTTATCTTAACCGCCCTGTATACCGGCGCACTCGGTACTGCTTTTGCGTATAGCGTTCAGACCATCGCCCAGCAGTATACCACTCCAACCCGCACGGCGCTTCTTCTCACTTTCGAACCTGTGTTTGGGGCGCTCTTCGCCTTGACCATACCCGGTCCTGGAGGAATCACTGAAAAGCTTACCCTGAGCACGGCTATGGGATGTCTTCTGATTTTTGTTGGAATGATGGTAACTGAGGTCAGGTTCAGGGATCTCAGGAAATCCACCACTGAAAATCCGCATCATAATGTAACAGAACGGTAATCCTGACGGCTTTACATAGCGCATTTATATGCCGATATTTTTAAAGAGTGCAGTATTGAAATGGAGGCATATAAATTGCGTTATATAAAAACTACAGCCGTCATCATCATGTTGTTTTGCCTCATACTAAGCTATCAGGTAGTTCCTGTTTCAGCGGCAGGGGAGGCTGCCAGCACAAGCATCTTGGAAGGGGTAGGCTTTATCAGCGGTGTGGTAAAGGAGATCAACCCATCCCTCGGCTATATCACCCTTTACCATGGGGACGGTTCAGGCGTATCCCCTGATGCTCAGGACAGCCTGTCAAGGCTCAGAACCTTCAGCTTTGCTTACAGCATTCCCGTTATGAGAGACGGATACCAGGCCGCGCTTGAGGATATACGGCCTGGCGATTTTGCTTTCATCATGCTGGACCAGGACGGATATATAGCCAGGCTGAGTACCCGAAGCTATTATGAGCCTGTGTACGGTACTGTGTATATGATGAGTCCGGCAAACCTGGTGCTTAAGCTGGATGATGGCACCTACCGGAGCATTGCCGTTCCGGCGGATGTACCGGTCTACCGCAATGATCGTCCCATATCCCGCAGCGAGGTCCGGGAAGGCGATCGGGTCAGGATACTGGTACAGATCGATGGCACCAGCATCCATGTAGCCGGGATCGATCTTATAAAGGATCCAAAACCTGTTTCGGCCATCTTCCGGGGAAACATTGAATACTATGATGATATAAATAATAGACTGGCTCTGTCGGGCATAGAAGAGTTTGTGAATGGTCGGTGGGAGTACCTCCCGGTAATGGGCATCAAAACCTTTGCCTATAACCGCGACTATAAGGACAGACCATCGGGCCGTATCTCCGGCATGGCCTACATTGCGGTTCAGCAGGATCTTCTTGGGGAAGACAGCATTGTTATGGCGTCCTTCAGGTCTCAGCCCCAATATGAAATGGTTTTCACAGATAATATTCTCGCCCTCTCCAGCACTCTCAAAAGGCTTGAGCTTGAAAATTCATCCCATATGATCGGATTTGATTCAGGCACCATAGCAGTCAAGGACGGCAGACTGGTGGATGTCAGTTCACTGGATACAATGGATCCTGTGCAGCTTTCAGCCGATAAGCCCGTGGGTTCCAATATGCTTGTGGGCCAGGTTGTGGTGAGCAATACCCGTGCAGGTAAGGGAAGCCTCACCATTTACAGGGGAAGGATAAAGCTTGTGGATCCCTTGAAATCCTTTACTGTTGAGTCCTTTGCGGAGCTTTCAGGTACAGGATGGTCCTTCAGCAATACCCCGAAAACCTTTAATATCAATCCTTCGGTCACCAGGCTTCTGGAAAATGACGGGACAGGAAACATGATGAACTTTGATGACAGTTATATCAACCAAAGCGTTTATATAGTGGAAGAGGGAGGAAAAACCCTGTTGGTCAGCACTTCACCCTACGCCGATGTTCACAGTAGGGGCAGGGTGCTGAGCCTGACCGATTCCGGGTTAAGCCTCAGGGAAGTCATGGAGTACGATAACGAAAGCCATATCTGGGAAAACGCACCCAACAGAGATGTCGCTGTCCCGGCAGGAGCCATTGTCATAAAAGACGGGAGCATAACCCATTTATCGTCCATCCGTCCTGGGGACAATGTGCACATGGTAAGCAACAGCGCAAGCCATGATGGCATCATAATAATCGTGGAATAATGAATGGAGGTATCGGCATGAAAGCAGGATTGATGAGATGGATAGGCTTTATTGTAGTGGCAGCAGTCATTATCCTGATGCCCATGGAAGCTCTGGCTGTTGAGGGGACCCTTGGTTATGAAGGCGGCATATCGGCCGTAAATATCAGCGAAGATAATGAGTATTACTATACTGAAATGTGCTTCCTTACCGGAAAGCCCATATTTCTTTCGGGCACCCTGACCATTGACAAGCGTGTAAGGAATGATATTGAGACAGCTACCTATACCTACAGGCTGGAAAACGCCGAGGAAGCGGCAACCCTGACCCGGGTGATCATATATGAGACGGTCTCCGACACAAAGGTAAACGGGCAGATCACCGAATCCACACGTCTTACACGGCTGCCCACCGAACGGATCACCATTGGAGGAGACATATATACCCTGAGTGATTATAATTTTTCCAGATCCCTTCTGACCGACCCAAAACCTGCCCTTAACTATTATGCAGGAGAATTCGCAGGCAGGAAAACCTATGTGGTCAACGGAAACAGGGATAATACCATTTCAGTGGGGATATCGGGGAAACTCTATGCCTATGATCAATACTGGAGTTCCACCCAGACCCAGAAGATACAGTACACTCTGGAAGCACGCATGATGGGAGAGAGCGATCCCTATCAGTGGGGCGGTTCTGCTGAAGTGACCGTATCCACCACTACCCGCCAGCAGATTAAGTTTTCGGAAAATGAACCCTGGCAGATCAGCTTTGACGGCGGCTATGTGAGGAGAACCTGGGAGGAGGCTATTTTGGATTACCATGCAAGGCTGCCCGAAATGGACAGTGAAAACAGGCCCACTCCTGTACTCAAGGACTACAAAAGCAGGACAGGCATCTCCACACCGCCGGTTCTGGAAAGACTGATGGTGCCAAATATCAAGCAGCTTAACGGACACTGGGCGCAAGAGCCTGTCAGCATCCTTTTTGGCCTTGGGGTTATTCCGGGAACGGGAGATGATTACAATATCAACAAATACATCACCCGCCGTGAATTTGTCATCATGCTCATGCAAGCCGTGAGGGATATACCTGCGGATCCAAATGTAAGAACCTCCTCGCTGGTCACAAGGAACAGGAACAAGACAGTTGAGGTATCGCCGTTCATCGATGTTTCGGTGGATGATCCCGACTATTCTTTGATTAAAAGGGCTTACGAGAACAGGATCACTGCGGGAACCGGGAAATACTATTTCGAACCGGAGTCCTATATCACTTATGCAGAGGCCATAAAAATGATTGTGAGCGCTCTTGGCCTGGAAAACCTGGCTCCCTGGCCAAATACCAACACCCCCTATGTGGATAACGACAGCATACCAGCCTATGCCAGGAACGCAGCATCTGTAGCCTATAGCCTGGGTATCTTCCAGGGTGACGAGAGAGGCTTTTTCAACCCTACCGGCAGGATTACCAATGAGCAGGCCGCGAAGCTCTTTTACAACCTGATTCAATATATGGGCGATGAGCTGGTAAAGGATTACTCAGACAGAATTCTTTCATTCTGAAACAGATTCTTTTTACCCGGCCAATATGCTAAAATAGTTTTGTGGATCCCTGGGGTTCCTGTCTGGAATAGCGGACCGGCAGGGTTCCTCGCTTATAGGAGAGAATTGTGCCCGGAGGTTTAAAAAGCTATGAAGAAAGCTGCAGCCTTATTGGTTCTGTGTGTCATGCTCCTTACATCCTTCACCACATCCATGGGCATGGACTATGGGGACTACCTCAATAGTGCTGTTGAGTTCATGCAGGATATGTATTATCTGGACATGGATGATGAAGAGGCACTTAAGACGGCGCTAAAGGGAATGTTCAGCGGTTTGGACCCATACAGTGGTTTTTATGATAAGAAGGAGACACAGCAGCTTAATGAAAGCCTCCAGGGGAATTTCATCGGGATAGGCGCTTCTCTCGAAAAATGCCCGGAAGGGGTCAGGATTGTAAAGGTTTATGAGGACTCACCAGCCGAAAGGGCCGGGCTTTGCGACGGGGATATCATTCTGGCCGTGGACGGTGTATCCACCTTTGGCAAGGAGCCCGATATTGTAGCCTCCGAGATAAGAGGGGAGGAGGGCACCAAGGTGACACTGACCATCCAGCGCCAGTCAGCCAGGATGGATGTCACAATTCAAAGAGGGCTTGTTGTGATCAGCCCGGTGGTATGGAGGATAGAAAAAGATGTGGCTTACATCTATATCGAGTCCTTCAACGGCAATACGGCCGATAAGTTCAACAAGGCTATGGATGAGATAGAGCGAATGGGGATAACCAAGATCTTGCTGGATTTAAGGGACAATTCCGGCGGATTTGTGGATGAGGCTGTGGCCGTTGCCCGTAGGCTGATCCCTGAAGGTTTGATCACAAGCCTTGACTTCAAGTCTGAAAGACTCTCCGACAAGGACTACTATTCGGAGCTTAAGGAGTCGCCCTGGCTGATAGCTGTCCTGGTGAACGAGAAAACGGCAAGCGCCGCTGAGATATTGGCTGGTGCCATACAGGATGCGGGAAAGGGTGTTCTGATAGGACAGAAAACCTATGGAAAGGGCGTTGTCCAGAACATGTTTTACGTTCTTACCCCGGAGGCCTATGCCAAATACAGCCGGCAGTATGGCGCAAGATATATATCAGAGATTGAATGGCTGGTCTATCGCGGCATATTCCTGTCACCCGATGAAATTCTGGGTACTATTAAGATAACCACCGGCCACTATCTAACACGTAATGGCAGGGAAATCCACGGTGTAGGGCTTATGCCAAATGTTGAGGCCGCGAACAGAACCCTTCCCAACGGGATCGATCTGATGCTGGTGAGTGGTCTGACCAATGACGGGACGCTGACCCTGAATGACTATGGAGACAGTGTTTATCAGGCCGAAAGGATTCTGCGGGCTGCCGGCTATTTTGAGGGTATTCCNGACAAGAGGCTGGATGAAGAGACCCGGGAAGCCATTAAAAAGTTCCAATCAGCCAATAATATACCCGTCAGNGGGAATATAGATGCCATTACAAGGGATGGACTCAATGGTCTCCTTGACACGTTAAGGACTCAAAACGATCCTCAATATGTCAAGGGAATGGAAATACTCAAGTTGTTTTAGAGTCCAGGCTAAAGATAGAAACAGGTATGGACAGCCATGCCCGAAAAACAAAGGAGAACGCATAGCCCATGCAGGAAACAAAGGAAGCGGCACAGTACAGGTTCCACTTGCGCAGATTTCTTATGTTCATTGTCCTGGTGCTGGCAGTGATAGTTGTCGCATTGTACTCTTTTTTCCAAATCAACCCCCTGGATATTTTTAAAACAGGCTTTGGCGGCACCTACAAACAAGTGCTAGATGTTGTAGAAGAGTCCAATCAAAAAATTATGGAGATTCCATCCGACGGCGCTTCTGCCCAGACAAGCCATGCTACCTTGTCGGATCATATAATTGTAGGATCCATTAGCTCAGTTAAATGCTTCGACAGGACGGGAAACCAACTCTGGCATGTGCCTGTCAGCCTTAAAAAACCCCTTATCCAGACCCATAACAATAATGTTCTGGTTGCCGATATGGGGGGAAGGTATCTGGGTGTTATCAGGGATGGAACTATTCTATGGGATAAAACCCTGGATGTGGACATTGTAAATGCCGGTATATATGAGAACTGGATACTTGTTATCACCAAGAGCGATCAGGCGGGGTATAAAAGGATCATACATGCCTTTTCCCACGAAGGGGAGAAGATCGTGCTAAGGAACATATCCGATTATTATCCCTTTGCAGTTTACCATTACCCCAGCTTTGACCATACGGCCTTTATTGTTTGCGGTATTGATGCCCAAAGCCTTGAAACCATTTCCCTGTTCGAATTTCTTGATCTTTCCATGAATCAAAGAGGGAGCATCCGTGACAGCCAGGGCAGGGAAGATTTGTTTGCGGGAGCCCTGCCATTCTCCAGTGAGAGGCTGCTTCTTTATGGTGAGAAGGATCTGATGTGTGTGGGTAAGGATCTTGGTATGATCTGGCGTTTGGATCTGGAAGGTGATCTTCTTACCTCATGCGGGATAACTCCCGATGATATTACCATAGCTGCCGTATTGGACGGCGAGATTCTCAGCAGGGAAAAACGAAAGCAAACCTCACTTAAGGCCATCGATGGCAAGGGATCGGCCCATGAGTGGCTTGTGGTGGATGCCGAGGTGACCCAGATAAAAACCAAAGGGCGTACCATTGCCTGTGCGGCCGGTTCAGAGGTATATTTCCTCAATGGGAACGGTGAGGTTGTAGATGTATATACCTCCCTTTCCAAGGTGGAAAGCATCTATCTTGCCAGTGAAGACCTGGCTTACGTGTTTAGCGGTGGAAAGCTGGTATCGGTTCAGATAAATGTTCCAAAGAAATTCCTGGGGATATTCTAAAAGGCCGCCTCTATGTCATCTCTTCTCCCAAAACTGCCTTGTCCCTGCTTCAAGATCCATTCCTGAGGACGTCCGGGGAACTGGATGCCATTCATCGGGCAGGAGCTGCAAATAGTCGGTTTGTCCGAAGCGCGAATCTATCAGAAGAAGCGCTCCCCTGTCGGTTTCCGACCGTATCAGCCGTCCCGAGGCCTGGAGTACACGATTGATGCCGGGATAGGTGTAGGCATAGGAAAAACCGTTCCCCATTTTATCCTGATAATAGCTGCGCATGATCTCCTGTTCCGGACATACCTGGGGCAGTCCCACCCCGACAATTACCACACCGGTGAGGCGATCCCCGGAAAGGTCGATACCCTCCCCGAAGATCCCTCCCATAACACAAAAACCGATCCGGGTGATATCCCCAAAATTTTCGAACTCACCCAGAAAGGAATTTCTCGAAGATTCATCCATGTCCTTCTCCTGGCATAGTATCTTAAAATCACCCTCCAGGTTCGTAAAGACTTCCAGAACATCGGTCATATACTTGTAAGACGGGAAAAAGACCATATAATTGCCGATATGGTTTTTTACCCACTGATAAATGGCATGAGCGGTTCGTTCCATATACTTCTGCCTGTAACGGAAACGGGTTTCCACACAGTCCTCAATAACCACAAGCAGATTCTCCCGGGGGAAGGGAGAGGGTAGTTTAAGGGTTGCATCCTCTTTGCGGCCTCCCAGAATATCACGAAAATAGGACAGGGGCGAGAGGGTGGCCGAGAAAAGAATGGATGATCGGGCTGTATCCATGACCTTACCCAGCATGATACCCGGATCCAGGCACAGCAGAGTCAGTTTTAGCCGGCTCCCATCCCCGGTTATCAGCGTGCGGTATTCAGGAGAATATAGCTCCGAAATGTTCTTAAAATGCAAAAGATCGAAGAAAAGAGTGATCAAACCATCGGTATAATCCTCCTCTTCGTCCCCGCGGGTAAGCATCCAATGCTCGGTTTCGTCAATGAAACAGGTCACCGGGTCGGTNAGGGATTCGGGAAAATCAGACGAGACATAATAGCTGGTTCCCCCGGCCTCAATCCTGTCTGCTGCCGTTTTCTTTTCAATAGACGCCAGAACCCTGCTTATACTGCGCAGTGCCTTATACACTGCCGGGAGATCCTGCTTTATAAGCCTTGACATCTCGAGAATCTCCTTTTTGCTTATGGAGGCTGAGTACATCTCCCGGGCCCTGTCAAAGAGGTTATGGGCTTCATCCACAAGGATCAGGCAGTCTTCACGGGTTTTTTGCTGGAAGAACCGTCTCAGACTAACCCTGGGATCGAAGACATAATTATAGTCGCAGATGATCAAGTCGCATTGAAGTGCAAGATCCAGACTGAGTTCAAAGGGGCAGAGATTGTGTTTCATGGCGGTTTCGGTTATGTTTTCCATGTTATAGGCGTCAGTCTTTTTTATCAATTCCTTAACGGCCTTCTTGGAACGATGGGCATAGCCCTGAATATATAAGCATTTGTCAGGATTGCAGTCACGTATGAGGTGGGGACAGATCTTGTCCTTGGCGGTCAGGGTCAAAACCCTGAGTCGAAGGCCTTGAAGGGTCAAAAGTCTGTAAGCATTTTCAGCAACGGCTCGGGTGGTGTTTTTTGCGGTAAGGTAAAAGATTCGTTCAATAGTGCCCTCAGCAAGAGTCTTGATGGCAGGATACAAAACCCCCATGGTCTTGCCTGTTCCCGTAGGTGCCTGGGCAAAAAGCCGTTTACCATCCTGTATGCACCTGAAGGTGTTGTAGGCCAGAAGCCTCTGTCCTTCTCTATAGGCTGGGAAGGGGAATTCCAGGGCTTTTATGGACAGATCCCGCATCTCACGCCATTTGGCCTGAGACAACGCCCATGCCGCAAAGGGATGGATCAGGCCACTTATGAATTTCTCCAGCCTGTCAATAGTAAAAGTCCTGTCAAAACTCTTTTCCTTCCCGCTGGGGCGGTGGAAGTAGGTAAGGCGTACAGTGATACTGCTCAGGTTTTTGTTGGAGGCATGGATGAAGGCATAACATTTTCCCTGAGCCCAGTGGGCTTCACTGAAATCCTCATGGATCTCCGACAGCTGGGTGGAAGTGGTTTTGATCTCATGAATGATGGTTTCATCTTCCAGTTCCCAGATGCCATCAGCCCGTCCGCTGATTTCTACCATGTACTTCTGAGAGTGATATAGATAGGTGAGGTAAACTTCCGATTGATATGTGCCTTCTGCCTTGTGCCTGTTTTGGATTTCAGTATGAGCATGGGAGCCCTCATGAAGCTGGGAATAGGTGGTGAAGGACCAGGTGGTGTCCTCCGGGATCGAAAAGGATACCAGGTTTCGGACTGAGACCTTGAAGACTGTAGATGGCTTTTCCTGCTCCGTACCATCAGCCTTAGCAGAAGATTTGATGTCCATATCAGCAGATGGATTTTCCAGAACTTCTGTGACCGCTTCAGTTTTTTTAGCCTTTCTCCTTCGTGCCAATACTGCTTTCTCCCTCTCTGAGAACATATGTTCACTTGTATTTTACTTTANGGGACGTCCCATGGCAAGGAGAAATCATGGAGAAGCCGCCCATACCGGGTTTTTCGCGCATATCCAATGATTGCATTGGGTACTCTCGAAAACACCAAAGAGCCATGCGGATACCGATCCCTTCTGCATCATCGGCCATCAAATCCTTTAATCAATGAGATGCGTTATTGAAAGTGTAGTTAATAAAAAATCCTATTCAAAGCTTGTAACTTGCCTGAATAGGATTTTTTCGTACCTTGGCAGGGGAGACAGGACTTGAACCCGCGGCACGCGGTTTTGGAGACCGCTGCTCTACCAACTGAGCTACTCCCCTAAGTTGACGAATAACAGTATACAATGAAGAAGTTACATTGTCAATATGGCTTTTGCCAGCCGCTGTCCTGTTCATTCATGCTTGAATTTTTTTCTTGTCCAGCCGTGCGATGAGCTTGTTTATTGGAGTACCCAAATTATGAAAACGGGTTTCATACTCGGTAGGAATATTCCCTTCCAAAAGATCACTGTTATAAAGATCATTGGTTATGGTAACAAGTTCGAAGGCTGAATCTTCAAATTGTTCCAGAGAGTAATCGAAGAACTTTCGATTGTCTGTTTTAAGTTCAATGGTTGCGCCATCCTTAAGAATCTTCTCATAGAGTCTTAAATATTTGGGAGAGGTCAGGCGCCTTTTTGCATGCCGTCCCTTAGGCCATGGATCAGAGAAATTCAGATACAGTTTACCGACTTCCCCTTCTCTTAAGAACTCCTCCAGAAAGTCAGCATCAATACTGGTTACAGCCAGATTGCGCAAACCTTCTTCGGGTATCTTTCTCAAAAGCTTAAGAACAATGGTGTGGCACCGCTCAACGGCAATGTAGTTTATCCCGGGATTTTTCTGAGCCAGTGTAATGATGAACTCTCCCTTACCGGCACCGATCTCCAGCTGAATCTC